>Ga0183097_10413_pt1 | contig 88588 bp, 83 predicted proteins | sample BioMet8_FD_128883 | JGI IMG/M metagenome (GOLD analysis project Ga0183097, IMG submission 128883) | Microbial communities from bioreactor (seeded with sewage sludge) at Lawrence Berkeley National Lab, California, USA - Biofuel... | ecosystem: Engineered > Bioreactor > Anaerobic > Unclassified ... | reverse complement strand
GGAGGCAGCTAAAGTGGCAAGGGCATAGTAGCTTGAACAAAGTGAAAGCTAGCGCCTTTAGACGCTAGCCGGCATTAGAGGCTTATAGCCTCAGAGCAAACCACCCGTTAGACGGGTGGTGCTGATTTATAGGAAAGTTTATTGTAAGGTAATTAGGCTATAAATCAATATAATTGGTGAGTATATTTTAAGCTACTAACCTTTAATAATTGCAAAAGGGAGCAATGAAAATGTGTAAATATAATCATAAAAAAGCTATAAAAAATAAGTGCTTATCAATAAGTATAACTTTAGCATTAATGTCCTGTGTTTTATTACAATCTAGTGCACAAGCAAATACAATTGACATGACTAATGCTGATAATCTAGTAATAGAAAAATATTCTTATGGTACCGATAATGTCTATACATATGCTCATGATAGTTCTAATCCGGTAAATATAAAGGGTGGAAATATTAAAATAAATAAAATAGAAACAGGAGCCGATGTTTATAGCAGAGCTTCAATTGACTTGCAAACGGATAATACAGGAATTGATATGAATGATAATGCTAAAGTTCTTGAAATATTAAATGCCTTGGCAGGAAAGCTGACTTGTAGTGGAGATTATGTAGATAAATATGGCGGCTATTATGCCTATAATATAAATGCTTCTGCAACTATAATGGAAGGACTGACTGCACCTAAAACAATATTACGTAGTGGCAGTATCGGCTTTGATGAAAGTGCCGCAACATCTTATGGTGATGTGAGTAAGCTGAATTACGTTACATTCACCACTCCTATTACAGGAGATTCGACAAAAGATGCTGAATATGCGTCATTTATAAATAATAAGGGTATTTACGATTTCAGTAAAATAACAAATGTAACTATTAAACCAAAATATAAGAATACAAATTATGACTGTATTTATGCGGCAATACGCCCAAGTACCAATAAAGCTATTTCCTATAAAGGGAGATCCTATAATGGAAATACAGCGTTAATAGTAGATGCGGCTAATTTGCAAGATTCCAAGGCTTTTGGTATATACAATGATAAGAATTCTGAAATAGCAATTAACGATACTAAAGTTTTTACTATTAATGTTGCAGGCAAGGGAGCATCTGCGGGAATATATGCGGGGTTACAAACTGGAGAAGGACAAAGCTATGTTGGGTTAAAGGATGTTGATATACAGGGCACAGGAAGTTCTTTTAATGGTATTCAGAGTATGCGAAATGGATTGGTAGATGCGAATACAGTATCAGTTTCTACAAATAGTGGTTATGGCTTATATGCTTCTAACGGAGGAAAAATCATCATCAACAATTTGAAGATGAACGGCAATGATGCAGACGAAGTTATATATGCTGAAAAAGGCGGTAATATTTCTATAGGTAGCCGAAATGGAGTAATTATTCCTTATGTGGCAAGCATTGTAAAAGGTGATGCTGTTGCTAATACCGGTGGCTCTATAGATTTTGCTCTTGGCGGTGACAATGGAGCCAGCTGGCAGGGAAACGCAAATGGAACAGTCAATGTGTCCTTAACTAATGGCACTTCAGTTTGGACGGGCAATGCTGTGGGAGACGGCAATGTTAAGATTACTGGAGGCACTTGGAAAGGGAACGCAAGTGGTGCCTATAAAATTTCTTTGGCTGGAAGCAGCTCTGTGTGGAGAGGTACAATAAACGATGAAATTAATACTTTGGCATTAAGCTCTAGTGCTAGTTGGATAAATAATAACTATTCAACCGCTACAGAAATTGATAATTTTTTAGGAGCAAATAAAGCTAGCGATAAAGGTGCTATCTATCAGGATGGTACAAAAGGAATTATCATGGACAAGTATAGTGGAAATTCCTTAATAATATTTACTAGGGATAAAAATGCACCCCTTGATGTTCAAGGCGGGGATGTAATTATTAAGTCAGCGCAAAAAACGGATAATATTAATGCAGGCATTGTTTTAAGGACTGACAACGATGGTATTAACACTAGTGATCAAGCTGTCGTAAAAAAGGTGCTAGATAATTTGTCGAATAAACTTGTTTATTCTGGTTATACACAGGGTGAGCGCAATCTTGATGGTAGGGTGGAAATTGCTGAAGGCCTAACTTCCACAGCCGCATATTGCAAATATAGTGCCATAAATTTTGATGACAAAACAGGTCGTGGTACTTCTGATGCTAAGGTAACATCACCATATTTAACGGCAATCACAGGAAGTAGTGATTCGGATAGTGAATACAAAAAAGATGGTGTTACCACTGAAAATGGTATTTATAATTTCAATAAGGATGTTGTAATTGCAACAAATTATGATGTCAATAGTGGTTATTCGCCGGAAATCACTACACCTTTAGGTAATGGTTCATATAGTGTTGTTACACTAACTAGTGGCAGTATTAATAACGAGGGTAATACTGATGTGACAATAAATATGAATGGAAATGATTTGCATATTGATAATAAAACAACAGTTGGTAGAAAATCTAACGGACAGTATTATGTCAATAGAAGTGCTGGTATTTTTGCCGAGAAGGAAGGCACTATAACAATTAATAATCCGGGAGCCATGAGCATTGAAAATAATGCTGACTATTATTATGCTGCCGGTCTTTATACAAGCAAAGGCAATATTATAATAAATAATGATGCTGATATTGCTCACGCAGTGAAAATCAGGGGGAATACAAACTTTCAAATAAACTGGACCGGAATAAAGACTTTTGGCGGATCAGTAAAGGTTAAGGGGTTAGTAGATATTTACAGTGATGGTGCATGGTCACTGGGTGCCGCTGGTGGTGAAATTTCGCTAGGAGGAGGAAAAATAATTTCTGATAAGTATGTTGCCATTGATGCATATAGTGGTGGCTTAGTTAGCGTTAATACTAGCGGTGCTGGGGATGAATTAGTAGCAGGGAACAACGATGTAACCGTAAAAGGAAATATATTGACACAGGGGGCTTGGGTTGGCGCAGGCAATGGCGGTACTATTAATCTAGGACTTACTACAAATAACTCGCAATTTATAGGGTTAGCTAACCGTGCTGTTTCAAGTACGGGGGCTAAGATTGGCACATTTAACCTATTCTTGCAAAATGGTGCTAATTGGACTAACCAAGATGGTTGGCAAAGTGCAGATGATGGTGCTATTTCGCAAACATCAAATACCAATAGTAATGTAGATATTTTCAAAGGCGGTACTAGCGAGGATAAGTGCGGAGTCATTATACAAAAAAATATTAATAACATAGTTTTAGAAAAATATAGCGGATATACACATGTTATGTTTAATCATGATAGTACTGACCCAAAAGTCTTTAGTGGTGGCAATATTATTATTAATTCAGCGGATAAAACAGACGGAAAGAAGGCGTCTATTACTTTATTAACCGATAGTAGTGGTATTGATACAAAAGACGCTAACAAGGTTATTGATGTTCTAGGTGCGTTAGCAAAAAAACTGACTTATACAAGTTATGGGGTAGAAGAGGTTAAGGAAGAAAGTGTGAAACAAACAAATGGCCTGCTTGAGAAAAAAGTTGGGGAAAACAACCTTGATGGTAAAGTTGGTATTGCCGAGGGCTTGACGTCAACCTCAGCCATTATAAGACTTGGTGATATTGCTTTTAATGCTGATAATGGCGGCGCAGGAGCTTTAAAGGATGGTTCTGTTATTAGTATTACCCCAACGCCCTCAGATCCAAGTATAATTTACGGATCATCTGAAACAGCGATGATGCGTGGAGCTAAAGCTGCTATGACATCTTCTATTTTGGCATGGAGAGCCGAAAATGATGATTTTGGACAACGAGTAGGAGATTTGCGAAAAATAGCCGATGAAGACGGCATCTGGTGTCGTATTTATGGTGGCAAGAATAAGTATGTTAAAGATGGTGCTGACTACAGTAATAGTTTTAAAACAATGCAGGTTGGGCTTGACAGAGCTGTTGGAGATAAGGGTTGGCATGCTGGTGGCGGATTTAGTTACATGGATGGGGATAGTGAATATAATGGTGGCGGTAAAGGTGATAATAAATCTTATGGTTTGGCCATCTATGGTTCTTGGTTAGGAAGTGGGGGGCAATATTTAGATTTAGTTCTTAAAGAAAATAAGTTAAACAACAACTACACTGTTTACAATGATATGGGGCATAAACTAACTGGTGATTACGATGCATGGGGGACTTCGTTAAGCGCAGAATATGGCATAAAGTTTAATAGTGTTAATGGCCTTTATGTAGAACCACAAGCACAAATAACTTATTCGCGCTTAAGATCAGGAGACTATAATGCTCATAGTGATTTTGCTGGCGGCAAAGACATGCACGTGGAGCAAGGAGCTATGAATAGCCTTGTAGGACGCTTGGGAGTTGGTCTTGGTAAAGATGTAGGGAAAACAAGCTTCTATGCTAAAGTATCACTTGCACATGAATTCTGCGGGAATATTAAGACAACATTTTCTGCAACTAATGAACCAACCAGCAGTGTATCACAAGATTTTGGCGATACATGGGTGGAATTTAATATTGGCGGCAGCAGAATGATTAGCAAAAACACTTATTTGTATGCTGACTTTACTAAATCTGCAGGTGCTGATTTAAGCGTTGATTGGAAAACAAATGTCGGGGTTAGATGGGTATTTTAAATAATTACAAACGATTGATTCATGAGAAATTTGACTTTTTTGCTCAATAATGATAATATTTTTATAAATTAATAGTATAAGTTATCAGGTGCTATAAATGCCTAATAGAGAAATCGGTCAAATACCGATGCGGTCCCGCCGCTGTAGGGATGAGCGAACTTCACTGAGCCACTGGATGTAAAAATCCGGGAAGGCGAAGCTAGCAATGAATCCGAGCCAGAAGAACTGCCTGAAAACTAGCCAAAAAACTATGCGAAAGACGTGGGTGGCTGGAAAACAGTATAACTCTGTTTATTTCAACCTCTTTGCGTTTAGGCGCAGAGGGGTTTTTGGTTTTTGACAACTGAAAATAGAGGGGAACAGGTGCCTCGCAGAGGCAAAGAACCATGCTTTGCAAAGAGGCCTAACAGGGAAGCCGGCGAACATCCGGCGCAGTCTCGCTACTGTAAAAGGGAGCATTTCGCATTTTAACCATTGGGCATAAAGTGCTTGAGAAGGGGCGAAAAAGCAATGAACCGAAGCCAGGAGAACTGCCTGTTTCCAACATCCGAACAAACTTGCGATGTACAAGTGGATACATAATGAATTAGACCAAGATGATTGGTCTATATTTGTGAGTCACCATGTATTTTGGGACTTATTCATCTATGTATCTGTTGGTCGTAAGGGTGTTGCTTTTATTAAATTGCACATAATCTTTACCAGGGACAGATAAAAAATACTGGCAGGAGGTTATGTGCTTTTTGGTAGAAGAGGTTCCGTGGTCTACTAGGACGATGCATAGTGAAGTTAAACGGTATAGCAAAAGCAAAGCGGAGGAATTAGGATGGGAAAATTAAGTAAATATATTAAAAAAATTGAAGAAGTGAAAAATGAAACTTTGGTAGTAAACCGTGCAACTTATTTGAAAAATTTGCGAGAGTTGGCAAAATTGCGGTATACAGTAAGCAAGTCAAAACCTAAAAATAACAACAAAGAATAGTTAGAATTATCATAAATAGGGTGTTTTATTATTATATTGTTTTGGTTCATACGCTAAGTTATAAAAATTTTATAACTTTTGCAGAAAAATAAAAATACAATTAAAAGCCTTGCAGCGGTGCAAAGTCGAGGAGAAGATAATGCGTAAAATATTAATGCTTTTTTTGATGGTTTTTATTATTTTTCCATGCTTACCACTTCATGCGGAAGAAAAAACTTCTGAGCAGCATAGTGGAATTTGGGAAATGGAAATGTCCAGTGAAAAAAAACTAACACCGGAGGAAGAAGAAAGAGCTCGTTGGGTGGGAGTTTTTGCTAATGATATAGGTATTTATTTGTTTGACAAGAAATCTTTAGCACAAGTGGAAAACAAAAAAGATCAAATACAAGTTCTCGTAAGAACAATATTTAATGGACCGAAGGTTGTAGAGCAACTGCAAGATCGCTACAAGGCCAAACTGGCGGCAGATGATAAAGTTGGGTTTAGTGAAACAAAGATGATTTTTAACGTAGACAACAGAAAATATGCGGTTATAGAAACCAAAGTTATCAGCGCACAGGGTGTTTTGCTAGAGGATATTATAAAAAAGAAACCTGTTTTCAAACCGGTACCGGTAAAAACTTTTGCTGATACGATGTATGAAGTAGCAAAGTCTTTCAATATGAACCAATAAGAGAGCAGAAAAATGCGAAACAATATATTGACGGTGCTGCTAATGACTTGAGTAAAATCGTGGCCCAGAGAAATCTAGCAGTGCAGAATGCCAATAAAGTTATAGATGAATGTAATGCTTTTTTAGAAGCTAATAAAAAACAAAAATGATTATAGGGATAAATATCGTGTAAAAATAACCCACATAAACTAGTGTTTATGTGGGTATTACTATATTATAAATGTAGATATTTTAAGCGCATTTGTATAATTCATACCGCAATATCATACAAGCCATAAAATCTTTCTTATGATAAACTGTTTACAGAGAGGAGTAATGATGATGAAACAGGAAGAACGCACGGTATGTTTTGATGATGAGCTAGGTATAGAAGCATACAGGTTTAAAGGTATTATGCAGAAGTTTCCCAATCATTTTCATGAATATTATGTAATTGGGTTTATTGAAAGCGGCAGAAGGCACTTGTCCTGTAAAAATAAGGAATACACAATAGGACCCGGTGATATTTTGCTTTTTAATCCGCGAGATAATCATACCTGTGAGCAGATAGATGGTAAAACCTTGGATTACAGGTGCATCAATATTAAACCTGAAGTAATGCGCGATACAGTATATGAAATTACCGGTAAAAATTATCTGCCTGCATTTTCACAAAATGTAGCATATCAAAGCGAGCAAGTACAACTACTCAAGGAATTACATCAAATGTTGCTGGAGCAACGTACTGATCTTGCTAAACAAGAAACCTTTTATTTTCTTATTGCCCAACTACTTGCTTCCTATACTGAACACATAAAAACTGAAATTAATAATGTTAGTGAAGCTGTTCAAAAAGTTTGTACCTATATTGAAGGCAATTTCACAACACTTATTACGCTAGGGGATTTAAGTAAAATAGCAGGACTAAATAAATATACTTTATTGCGCAGTTTTACTAAGGAAAGAGGTATCACACCTTATCAATATTTAGAAACGATTCGTGTCAACTATGCAAAAAGATTATTGGAAAAAGGTGTAGAACCCATAGAAGCAGCTGGGCAAGCAGGATTTACGGATCAAAGTCATTTTACGAAATTTTTTAAAAATTTCATTGGCACTACGCCTAAGCAATACCAAAATATTTTTGCAGATAAAGATAAATGAAATAAAAACTAAAAGGAGTATGATGATGGAATTAAAATGCGTAATGGTCATAGATGAAGAATTACCAATGGGTATAATAGCTAATACGGCGGCAATCTTGGGTGTCACAATGGGCAAACAAATGCCGGAGACAGTGGGCTCAAATGTAATTGATAAAACAGGTAATGTTCACTTAGGGATTGTTAACTTACCTATTCCCATACTAAAAGGGCAGGCTGCTTTGTTAAAAGCGTTACGGGAAAAATTATATGAACCTGAATTTGCAGAAATGACGGTTGTCGACTTTTCAGACGTGGCACAAGGTTGCAAAGCCTATGATGAATTTATCGATAAAATTGCTGAGGTACAGGGAAATGAATTGCAATATTTTGGCCTTGCAATTTGTGGTACTAAGAAAAAAGTTAACAAATTAACAGGAAATATGCCGCTGCTTAGATAAATAATATTTTCCCTTAATTTTTGGCTAAAATCGGTAATGTATTGCTTAACCTTGTACTTATTGACAAATAGTAAATTAAGTATTAAACTTTAAGTTAGCAAGGGCTAACCGAAAGGGTGAGTGAGCATGATTAATTATATTATTGGTGCAGTTATAGCGATATTAGTTGTATTGGCAATTCGAGCGGCATTTTTTAAAAAAGATGGCGGTTGTTGTGGGTGCTCCGGTTGTGCACACGAAAAAGATTGCAAAAAGATTTAAAGGGAGCATTTTACTGTTAATACAAAACTAGTGAGTCCTTTATGAAAGAACACTAGTTCTTAAAATAGTGCCGGAAAAGGACTAATCCGACAAAATAAACAATTCAAGCATAAAAAATACAAAATACTTACAGCTTTTTCGCTAAATGTATTGACTTTTCTGTAAAACGTATTTATACTAATCTCGTAGCACAGAGATGGCAATGTAGCCGGGTTGTTCCGTATGGAGCAATCCGGTTTTGTGTTATAATATAAGCTGGCAATGGGGCCCGACGTTTTTATGTACTCCATTGAGATTTCACAATGAAATGGTGGCGTTTACATGATTATAAGAAACGTTTGGGCAGAAGTTGATTTGTCTGCAATTGGGCACAATATAAAGGAAACAAAAAAAGTATTGCAGCCGGATACAAAGCTTTGTGCTGTGGTAAAGGCCAATGCTTACGGCCACGGGGCTGTTCCCGTAGCTAAAGCGGCTATCGAAGCAGGCGCAGATTTTTTGGCGGTAGCTATGACTCAAGAAGCCTTGGAATTGCGTTTAGCAGGCGTTGATGTACCGATTTTGATTTTGGGAGCATTAACTCCGGGGCACGAGGAAACAGTAGTGGAATACAATATTAGTCAAACTGTTCCTGACTTTAAGAGCGCAGAGATATTATCTGCAGCTGCTGTGAAAAAAGACAAAGTAGCTAAAATACATTTAGTAGTTGAGACTGGAATGAATCGTATTGGTTGTAAGGTTAGTGAAGCGGGAAATTTGGCAGAGGCTATAGTGGCTTTGCCTAATGTGGAGCTAGAAGGCGTTTTTTCTCACTTTGCTAAAGCAGATGCAGAAGATAAAACTTATATGCAGCGACAATATGATGCTTTTGCCGAAGCAATAAAGAACATTGAAGCCAAGGGTGTTTGCGTCCCCATTAAACATATTGCTAACAGTGCCGCCATTACGGAAGCACCGGAAGTACATATGAATATGGTTAGACAAGGGATTACGCTTTATGGGTTGTGGCCTTCAAGTGAAGTGAAGCGTAGTCTAAATTATCAACCGGTTATGAGTTTAAAAGCAAAAGTTGTATTTGTTAAAGAAGTTCCCGCAGGTGAGAAAATTGGCTATGGTTGTACTTACGAAACGACAAGGACTACCAAAGTAGCAACATTGCCCTTGGGCTATGCGGACGGTATTAGCCGAAAATTGTCTAACCGTGGCTACGTATCAATCCGAGGATGCAAGGCCCCAATAGTAGGGCGGGTTTGTATGGATCAGATGATGGTGGATATTACAGATATTCCTGATGTAACAGAAGGCGATGAAGCAATAATTTTTGGTGGCAATGAGATATCAATAGATACCGTTGCCGAATGGATGGAAACCATAAACTACGAGGTCCTTTGCCTCCTAAGTGATAGAATACCTAGAAGATATGTTTTTAGTTATCATATGTACAAGTAAATACTATCTTTTACCAATAGTGGCAAGACTTTCATAATTGTTCGCCTAAGGGCTGCAATAAATAAAAAAAAAGAATATGAAGGAGTTGAGTCAAGTGAGGGGAAAACTTTTGGCAGTGGCTGTGTCTGCGATGTTAGCAACATCTTTATTTGCAGCAGGTTGCGGTGGTAGTGGAGGAAGCAAAAAGGCCGATACAATAAAAATCGGTGTTGTCTCTGAAATGACAGGTAGCAATGCTACCTATGGAACGTCCGTAGTAAATGGTATGAAGTTGGCTTTGAAAGAAGTCAATGCTAAGGGCGGTATATTAGGCAAGCAAGTAGAAATTGTTGTTGCTGATAGTAAGAGTGAGCCGGCAGAAGCTGCCAATGCAATGAGCAAAGTTATTAACCAAGATAAAACACCTTTGGTAATGGGTATTTTTACTAGTTCCAGTGCTATAGCTGCTTGTAATGTGAGCGAGGCTTCCAAAGTTCCGTTCTTGGCTATTGGTGCCACAAATCCTAAGGTAACTTTGGATAAAGATGGTAAAGTGAAACCTAATACTTTCCGTGTTTGTTTCATCGATCCGTTCCAAGGCACTGTTGGTGCAAACTTCGTGTTAAATGAATTGAAGTTGAAGAAAGCAGTTATATTTGTAGATAATAGCTCTGATTATTCCAAAGGCTTGGCCCAATTCTTCAAACAAGCTTATACCGAAAAAGGTGGCCAAATTGTTGGTGAAGAAGCTTATTTACAAAAAGATACAGATTTTAAAGCAATTTTAACAAAAATTAAAACCATGGGTGCAGAAGTTCTGTATGTTCCAGGTTACTATGAAGAAGTTGGCAAGATTATTAAACAAGCACGTGAACTTGGTATGACAATGCCGATAGTTGGCGGTGATGGCTGGGATAGTCCTAAGTTGTCTGAAATTGCCGGCGCTGGTCCTTTAAACAATACTTACTTTACTAATCACTACTCTCCTGATGCTGATTCTGCTGAATCTAAAGCGTTTGTTGCCGCTTATCAAAAAGAGTATAATGCTAAACCTGATGCTCCGGCAGTACTTGGTTATGATGGGGCTAAATTGATGTTTGATGCAATTACCCGTGCCGGTTCTACTGATGGTGCGAAAGTTAGCGCCGCTCTTGCTGCTACTAAAGGGTTCAAGGCTGTTACAGGTGAAACTTCCCTGAATGCTACCCATGATGCTGTAAAGAGTGCCGTTATTATCCAATTCAAGGATGGTAAGCAAACTTACCGCGCAACTGTTAAACCTTGAGTTCCCTAACTTAGCTTTCCCTTATTTTGGCTACTTGAGTTGAAGGTAGAGATACCTTCTCTCAAGCAGCCTTTTTTTGTGTTATAATATTATCTAAACACAAAAGAGTTTGGAGGGTTAAGATATGGAACTAGATATGAAAGAATGGAATGCTTATGTTGACTTTGTTTCTGGGGGGGAATGGCCAATACCCAGAGGTTTTGTCAGTGATTATAATAATTGGCTTTGCCGGTCTGTAGTTGGGCGTGCACTATATTTCCGTGAGAAAGTAGAAGAAGCAATGACGGTCTTAAGTACCGTAGTGAATATTGAGCCATCTATGGAAAAACCTGATTCAGGTATGGGTGAAGTAGAACACAAAATTTTATGCATGCGGGATTTAGCTAAAATAGTATGGCAATTGACAGAAAATAGTGATGCGGCCTTAAAGTTTTGGGATGAAGCCGTACGTCTTTGTGACATGTGGCCGTATAATTTTAACAGCGTGGCAAGAGGAGAAATTAGCTATGGGCGCTTGGTTATGCTTTGGGTGGCCGGTAAATATGATTTAGTGGAGTCACAGTTAAAAGAAATGGCTGCTAGCGAACGTTTTGAAATGCCTGAGTATAATGTAAATAGCTATCGCTATTTTGCTTACAAATTCAGAGCGGAAACAGAATATAATGCTAAAAATGTGCATAAAGCAGCATTAATATTTGAAGAAGCTTTTAAATATTATCCTATGTCCGTAGAAGCCAGACGCGAGGAAACCAAAGCTAAAGCAATGACGGATATGGAAGAGCGGTATAATAAATTTTTGCAAATGAGCAAAACGCAATATATTCAATGGGAAGTAGTTGGAGAAGCAAGAGGACCGGTACGTGGATAATGGCTAAAATATTTTATTTTACGGGAACAGGGAATTGTTACAGCGTTGCTAATCGGCTGGGAGAAAAACTGGGCGCAGAGTTGGTTGCTATTACTGATTACTTGTCTCATCCATATATAGTTGAAGATGCTGTAATTGGAATTGTGACCCCGGTTTATAGCATGGATCTGCCTCAGGTGGTAGCAGAGTTTTTGGAAAAGGTACAATTGCAAGAAACAAGATACATATTTTGTGTAGCTACTATGGGCGCTTTGGCCGGTCGGACTTTGTATCATGTGAAAGAGATTTTGCATAAACGTAAATTAATCTTGAGTGCAGGGTTTACTGTACCTTTACCTGATAACAGTATAATTTTTCCTTCCGGAGAAAAGCGCATGCAAATGCTTCTGGCAGCAGAGGAGGAAACTGTAAATAATATCGGTGAATTACTTAAAGAACATGAGGAAAATTCTGTTAAAATGAAAGATTTTTTCTTATGGAAAATTGTAGCAGCTGTTGGCATGTGGAGTCTTAAGTCAGTTTTAAACGTTAAGCATAAAAAAATTAATAAAGATAAATGCAACGGTTGCGGTATTTGTGCAAAGATTTGTCCTGCAGGCTGTATCACCATGGAAAAAGGCCACCCTGTTTTTGGCGAAGGGTGTTTAACTTGTTTTGGCTGTGCTCAGTGGTGTCCTAATGAAGCTATTAATTTAGGCTGGCTGCATCCGACGGGCAAGACTAAGTATGTACATCCGGGGGTAGACGTTCAAGATATTTCCGGCCGGCATATGCTGGATTGTAAGAAATAAACATAATAAGCTAAGGAGCATAGTATGAGTACATATAATAAAATAAATAGGGAGACCCTGGTGGCACTGGAAGCTGTAGTAGGTGCGGAATATGTTTTAACGGCTCCTGAAATTTTAGACAAATATAAAACTGATGAAGAAACTAACCCGCGTTATTTTCATATTCCTGAGGTAGTAGTTATTCCTGGTACAACCCAAGAAATAGCTGAGATAGTAAAGCTGGCTAATAAGTTTTTAGTACCTATAACAGTACGTGGTGCAGGAACTAGTTTATCTGACGGCGCTATTGCCGTATGTGGTGGGATAGTTTTGCTTATGGAACGTATGAATAAAATATTATCCTTTGATGAAGAGGGAATGTATATGGTAGTAGAAGCAGGTGTTTCCACCAAGGCTATCCAGGATATTGCTAATAGCAAGAAGCTGCTCTATGCCGGTGATCCGTGCAGCGCGGAAAGCTGCATGATTGGCGGCAACCTTGCTACTAACGCAGGTGGAAATAAGGCTGTTAGGTACGGAACTACTCGTGACCAGGTTTATGCCTTAGAAGTGGTGACGCCAACAGGAGACATTGTTAATATGGGGGCTCGTTTGCAAAAGAAAACCACGGGTTACTGTTTAGAACAGTTACTCATGGGCAGCGAGGGGACACTGGGAATTATTACTAAAGCAACCTTAAAATTAAAACCTTTGCCTCCTTATCGTTTTGACATTTTGGCAATTTTTACTGATGTTACCAAAGCCATTGATCTTGTACCAAAAATCATTAAAGCCGGTGTTACGCCTACTAGTATAGAATTTATGGATAACAATTTTGTTCGCTCTACTAATGATTATTGCGAAACTCGCTTACCACATTATGAAGATGGTAGTTATATCATAATTACAGTGGAGACGTTAACGGAAGACGAGTTGGATATTAAGATGGAGCTTTTAGATAACCTCTGTACAGAAAGTGGTGCTGCAGAGGTATTGGAAGCGGATGAACGTGTATGGAATTTACGTCGAAATTGTCAAGAGTCTGTACGTATTATTAGCAAAGTAAATTTAACTGATGATGTGGTTGTACCTTTGGACAAAGAAGCAGAAACCATTAAGTTTGTTATGTCCACCGGTAAAAATTACAATTTGCATGTTATGACTTTAGCTCACGCAGGTGACGGAAACTTGCATATTTGTCTGTGTAAAGGTGATTTATCTGATGAGCAGTGGGATAAAGAAGTGGCTGAATTTCACGCTGAAATTTATGCCTATGCCTACAAGGTAGGGGGTCGTCTTAGCGGCGAACATGGCATTGGGGCAAAAAAAGTTCAAGAATTAGAAAAATACACAGAGCCAAGCGAATTGGCCGTTATGAAAACGATTAAGAAAGCTATGGATCCTAATAATATACTAAATCCCGGGAAAGTAGTATTTATGTAGTATATGTGTAGTATGAGTTTGCAGCCATATTTATTTGGTAGTTGCGTATAAGCGCAGGTAGGTGTACAATAGCGGGTATATAAAATGTAGAAAGGTAGAATGGTAGGAATGAAAATGTATAATCCAGTAACTGAAGAGGTAGTAGAGGCATTAAAAGCCGCGGTAGGAGTAGAACATGTTTTTACTGATCCTGAAAGCTTAGACAAATACAAAACGGATGAAGAAACAGATTCTCGGTTTTTTCATACACCGGAGGTAGTCGTAGCACCAGGCAGCGCAGAAGAAGTTGCCGCTGTAATGAAGATAGCCAATAAGTATATTGTACCGGTTACCCCTCGTGGTGCAGGTACCAGTGTTTCTTGTGGGGCTATTGCTGTTTGTGGTGGTATTGTTTTGCTTATGGAACGCATGGACAAAATAATTGAAATCAATACAGATGGTATGTACATGATTGTTGAGGCTGGCGTCCGTACTGTAGAGATCCAACAAAAGGCTAATGAACAAGGATTACTCTATGCAGGAGACCCTTGCAGCAGTGATAGCTGCCTTATTGGTGGAAATATTGCGACTAATGCCGGTGGTAATAAAGCAGTTCGTTATGGTACGACTCGTAATCAGGTTTATTCCGTGGAAGTTGTTACTCCCACCGGTGATATTGTGGAGTTGGGAGCGCGTTTAAAGAAGAAAAGCACAGGTTATTGTTTGGAACAACTCATTATGGGCAGCGAGGGAACTTTGGGCATCATTACTAAAGCAACCTTGAAACTATTGCCTTTAGCACCCTATAGACTTGATGTTTTAGCTATTTTCACTGATGTAGAAAAAGCAACCGGGATTGTTCCAATTTTGGTTAAAGCCGGACTTAATCCTACTAGCGTAGAGTTTATGGACAATGGTTTTGTTCGTAGTTCCAGTGACTTTAGTGAGTTGAGACTGCCTCATTATGAAGATGGCAGCTACGTTATTATCACGGTAGAAACCTTTAATGAGGATGAATTAGATAGCAAAATGGAACAATTGGATGAATTGTGTAATGCTAACGGCGCTACTGATGTTTTAGAAGCTGACGATAGAGTATGGACTATCAGGAGAAATTGCTTGGAATCTACACGCATATTGAGTAAAGTTAGTACGTCTGATGATTTAGTAGTTCCGGTTAATAAAATTGCTTCAACCATTAACCATCTTACCGCGGTGGCCAAAAATTATCCATTCCGTGTCTTTACCTTGGCCCATGCCGGTGATGGTAATTTGCATTTCCAAATTTTAAAGGGTGAATTGACAGATGCAGAGTGGGAAAATGCCTTGGCTAATTTCCATGCAGAAGTTTATCCATATATTTATAGTTTGGGCGGTAGAATTTCCGGAGAACATGGTATTGGTTCAAAAAAAGTTGAACCAATGGAAAAATATACCAATAAAATTGAAATGAAAATGATGAAAGAAATAAAAAAAGCCTTAGATCCAAATAATGTGCTTAATCCAGGCAAAGTATTTAATATGTAAAAAAAGGTCTTAGAAGTTTTACACTTCTAAGACCTTTTTTCTTTGTTTTCCTATCGGGCTGCGATAATAGGCACCCCCGCGGCACATAAGAGTGACCGCTTATCGCTGCTTCCTTCCGGACCTGACGAGGTTCACAGGCTCTCATTGCGCAGGACCAACTACCGCAGTCCGAAAGAAAAACAAAAAGCCGCAGTGCGGCGAATTTTAAATGGCGGAGAGCGAGGGATTCGAACCCTCGGTACGGTTTCCCGTACACACGCTTTCCAGGCGTGCTCCTTCAACCGCTCGGACAGCTCTCCAGGTTGAAAATTGTGGTAAAAATTTTTAGTTTTTGTCCCAAAAAATACCCGCAGTAGTTTTTACAACTGCGGATATTAGTATACCGAATAATAGGTGTGTTTGTCAAGATTTTTACAAAAACAATTGCTCCAAATTAATCGTCTTCCTCCATGCTGGGCAAAAGTAACAGAGGTCTGTCAGTATTAAGAGCAAAATTTTGGGAAGTACTACCTAAAGGAAGACCTTTAATTAGGCCACCTCCGGTTTTCGCCATTACTACCAAGGAAACATTTAATTCCTCAGAAATTTTCCGTAATTTTTTAGAGGCAGAACCTTTTTCTATAATATAAGATGATTTAACACCAAATATTTTAACTTCTTCTACTAGTTCAGATAGCTTTTGTTTTGCCAGAGAAATCTTATTTTCTAATTCCTCAGAGCTGCGACTCCTCTCAATAACATGAACAAAAACTACTTCTTCAATGTGTTCACGTAAATTGCGAATAAAGTTTAAGGCAAGTAATGACTCTTTGGAAAAATCCGTTGGAATCAGTATTTTGCTTAATAAAGGGTCTTGAGTTCCATCTTCGTTATGTATACTGCCAATAAAAAGTGGATAAGTAGATAAACGCGCTAAGTCAAAAGTAGTGCTGCCCATAAAAGTGGTGCGCAAAAACCCCTTACCATGAGAAGCAACTAGAACTAAATCACAATTGTTGCTAAGAGCAAGTTCATGAATTTGCTGAAAGACTTCACCTTCCAACAGGGGCAATGATAAAGAAACATTTGTGTAACATGCTTTGTGTAGTTTTGCAGCAACGGCTTTCAGTTTGTTTGGTACATTAGCGTCGTTGTCTTCATCTACAATGTGTACCAACAGAATTTCAGTTTCAATATTGGGACAAAGGGCAAACAAACAATCTGTTAAAGTTTCTGCTGACTCGGAAAAATCTGTAGCCAACAGGACTTTAGTATGACTATTCATTGTTTCTTAACACTCCTTTTTATATTATAAAATTTTCTCCAAACCTTTTACTAACTTATCCTTCTATGCATATTATACCCTAATTAGTTGAATTGCGCATAAAAAAAAGAGTATAATAAGGAAGAAACTTGGGCTAAAGGGGTAGACGGCAAATGGAAAATACAGTTACAAAAATTTCCGAAACAGCAGGACTTGCGCCTGGCACTCCAGTACCGGTGGGTATAGATGAAAGCGCACCATCAAAATTTGTTATATTTATTATTAGTAACGAGGGAATAACCTCAGAACGAGTGGGAACTTTGCCGGATGTTTTGCCTGAACATCCTTTGGGCAGCACTATGTGGATTGATGTTCAAGGATATGCAGGGCTGAGTTCTATAAGGAAAATATTTGACTTCTTGAAAATACATCCATTGTTTCAAGAAGACATTCTAAATACACGCCAACGGGCCAAATACGAAATATTGGATGGAGCTTTGTTAGTTACTACTAAGCGCTTGTTTTATGCTGCTAATGGTCGTATTCATCAAGAGCAAGTTGTGTTTTTGCTGAAGGACGATTGTTTAGTTACTTTTCAACCGGCTACAGGAGATAGTTTTGAAGGTTTTCGCAAGCGGCTGCCGTCTCTCAAAGGTAATAAAACCTTGCCGGGATATATAGTATATGCATTATTGGATAATCTTGTAGATAATTATTTTGTAATAATTGAAAAATTGCAAGCGTCATTAGAAAAAACAGAGAAAAGATTGTTGGCAAATGATACAGCTTTGGAACGGGGAGTTCTATCAGGACTTAAACATGATATTACAGCTGCAAGGCATGTCATTTGGCCTATGAAAAGTATTGTCACTAAACTTAGTGACGATAAGGCTAACTTTTTCCCGGAAGGGATAGATCCCTATTTGGAAGATTTAAAGGATCATGTGTACCAACTGGATGAAGCCTGCGAAATAGCATCTGACAATGCTAATGGTATTATTCAGCTCAATATGGATAATCTTAATGTTCGTACTAATGAGATTATGAAAACATTGGCGCTTATTTCTACCGTATTTTTACCGCTGACTTTTATTGCCGGAGTTTATGGTATGAATTTTAAATTTATGCCGGAACTTGATTCACCGTGGGGATATCCCTTGGTTCTTGCTATTATGGCACTAATTGCTTTATTTTTATATAGAACGTTTCGAACAAGACATTGGATGTAAAGGAGAAAAACATGAGTTATGTTGCACTATATCGTACTTGGCGGCCACAGGATTTCGAAGCACTTGTGGGTCAGGAACACATAAAAACGGCTTTAACAAACGCCTTAGAATCGGGCAAGATTGCCCATGCGTATTTATTTACGGGACCTCGTGGTACGGGAAAAACCAGTACTGCCCGTATTTTGGCTAAAGCACTTAATTGTGAGCAGGGACCAACTGCGCATCCTTGTAACAAATGTGAGAACTGTCTGCAGATTACACAGGGTTCATCTATGGATGTTATTGAAATAGACGCTGCTTCTAATCGAGGTATTGATGAGATTCGCCAACTAAGGGAAAGAGTTGCCTTTGCACCTGTTAATGGGCGCTATAAGGTTTACATTATAGATGAAGTACATATGATTACTACCGATGCCTTTAACGCTCTCTTAAAGACATTGGAGGAGCCGCCTGCCCATGTAGTATTTATCTTGGCCACCACTGAACCTCATAAAATACCGGCAACTATTCATTCCCGTTGCCAGCGTTATGATTTTCATCGTGTAACTATTGATGATATAGTAGGGCATTTAAAGACGGTAGCCGCCGGTAGTGACATTTTAGCGGATGAAGAGGCATTGCGTCTTATGGCTATTCAGGCAGACGGCGGTATGCGCGATGCCGTGAGTCTGTTAGACCAGTGTGCCGTTATGTCAAAACATGTAACCGCTGATATTGTACGCCAGGTTTTAGGAATTGTGGGCAGAGAAGGATTACGTAAATTAGTAACCGTAATAGGCAGGGGAGATTTATCTGCTGCGTTACAAAGTATGACTGAGCTCAGTGCTCAAGGCAAAGATATGAAACAAATTATTTTGGAACTTGCCGAATATTTACGTGCACTTTTATTGTATAAGGCAGATGCTAAATACGAAGATATATATTTGACGGATACTGCCGAAGCCTTGGCCGCTATAGCGCCATTATACACTACTGAACGTATTTTAGCAGCCACTAGTCGTTTACACCAAGCTATGGAAGAAATAAGACTTTCCGCTCGAGAAAAAATAGTGGCAGAAATGTGTATATTTGATTTGTGCCGTATTCAAGGAGATTCTTTGGAAGCTTTGGCTGCTAGGGTAGCCCAATTGGAAGCTCAACTAGCAGGGAAAGTATTAGCTCAGGAAACACCAATTCCTGTGCAAAATATACCGAAGACAACATTTAGTCCAGGATTGTCCGCACCGATTACACCGGGGCATTCTGTGTCAAAACCTGAAATAGCACAAGAAGTGCCTCCAAAAATACAGGTAGAGGTGGAACCACAGGCAGAAGTAGAACCGGCAGTAGAACAAATAGTAACCAAACCTAAAATCATGCCTAGTGAAAATGGTATAGCTTTGTGGAAAAATTTATGTTCAACCTTGATTAATAAACAGAAACGCACTATTTTAGCTTATGCCGAGTTGGGTAAAGTTATTAATTATGACGGGCAAAGTTTAACATTGGGACTTAGTACCATGATGTCTAAAGACAGATTGGAAAGAGCTGATTATAAAGATTTTATCCAAGATATTTTAAGTGGTTTGGTAGGCCGCCCCATAGCATTAAACTGTATTCTCGTTAAGGATGCCGAGCTTAAACAAATTAAAGCAGATAATCCGCCAAGTAAAAAAGTTCATCAACCTAGTGCAGTAAAATCAGCGTTAGATGTTTTTGGCGGAACTGTGAAGAAAGAGTAAATTGCTTTTATATTTAGAGCATTTTTGATACAATAAACATGTAGAAATTTCTAGGAGGGTTAAAAATGTTTAATGGTGGAATGAATAACATGCAAGGCATGATGAAAAAAGTACAAAAAATGCAGGCTGAAATGGTAAAGTTACAAGAAGAATTAAAAACTCGCACAATTGAAACTACTGCCGGTGGCGGTGCTGTTACCTTGGTTGTAAATGGTAAAAAAGAACTAGAGAGCATTAAAATTGATCCGGCAGCTGTTGATCCCGAAGACGTAGAAATGTTGCAAGATTTGATTGTAACAGCTGTTAATGAAGGTATGCGCAAGATTGATGAAATGACGGAAAAAGAAATGAGCAAAGTAACCGGTGGTATAAAATTACCTGGCGGAATGCTCTAATAAGAGGAACTTTATGCGAATGATAAAACCTTTGGCTAGGTTACACGAACAATTGCGACGCCTTCCGGGAATAGGCTCTAAGACCGCTTTACGGCTGGCATACCATGTTCTTGATATGCCAAGTGAAGATGTGCGGGAGCTGGCAGACGCACTAATTAGTGCCAAAGAACAAATAAGGCTATGTGCTTGTTGTTTTGATTTATGTGATAGTGATTTGTGCGACATTTGTCGTGATAAGACACGGGACAGAACTGTGGTTTGCGTAATTGAACAACCACAAGATTTAATGGCAATGGAACGCAGTCGAGGGTACAAAGGATTGTATCACGTACTTCATGGAGTTTTATCTCCTTTAGATGGAGTAGGTCCTGAGCAATTAAAAATCAAAGAGCTTCTCGTAAGGCTGCAATCAGGCGAGATTAAGGAAGTTATAGTGGCAACTAACTCTGATGTTGAGGGAGAAGCGACTGCTACATATTTGGCACATTTACTAAAACCTATTGGTGTTACTGTAAGCCGTATTGCTCACGGGTTGCCGGTGGGCGGAGATTTAGAATATGCCGATGAAGTTACGTTATCCAAAGCACTAGAAAATCGAAGAAATATGTGAAGGGTGGGATAAAAATGGAAACTCTAGTTCCGTGGATAATTGCTATAATGGTTTTGTTTTTAATAGTGAAGTTTTTTTCACTTTCTTTTTCCTTCGTCTGGAATGGCATTATTGGTGGTATTATGCTATGGGTGCTTAATTTAGTGGGCGGAATGTTTTCTTTTCATATCCCAATTACCATCATTTCTGCACTCATCGCCGGTTTTTTTGGTATTCCGGGTGTTGTAGTTATTGTGATATATAATTTACTTAAATAAAATGTTAGCACATTTAGGGGCGGACTTGATTCGTCCTTTTGTGTTATTTTTTAGTTAATAGAAAATAGTTAAATTGGTTAGAAGAGGGCACAGCTCTATGGTGTGTACATATTATATCTGTGCTATAATATATTTATGGCTAAACAAATAATGGGTTTTGATTACTCAGACAATGAAAAAATAAAAATATTAATATATCTGTTTATAGGTGGAACAGCAGCTTTGATTGAATGGGGGTTGTTCTATCTTTTTGGTGTGCGATGGAGCTGGAATTATTTGGCATCTACTTCTCTCGCTTTTCTTTGCTCGACTATTTGCCACTACCTTATGACAAATATTTGGGTGTTTGAAAGCGGCGCTCGTTATAAACGCGCTAAGGAAGTAACGCTGGTTCTTTTTGTTTCTGCTATTGGGCTTTTTTTTAATTTAGTATTAATGGGGTTGTTTGTTGGATTACTTCAGTGGCACCCTATGTTTTCTAAGGTGTTGGCTAGTTGTATCGTTGTGGTTTGGAATTATGTTTCGCGTAAGAAATGGGTGTATTAATGAGAGAGCGGAAGTGTGTTAAAGTGTTACGCAAGAGAGTAAACGTACATGAATTTAAAAAAATAATGATTGTATATAATTCTAAAGCGGGCAACCATCAATTTTTTGGCGACATGAAACAACGTATTGCCGAAATAATGAATACTTTGCGCCGTGATTTGGGTGCGGGGGTTGTTGAAGAAATTTCTTTAGGTACCTTTGAACAGATCCAGTTAGTAGGCAAGCGTATATGTGCAGAAAAGGTGGATTGGATAGTTGTAGCAGGGGGAGACGGAACAATAAGGGCATTGGTTGAAATCTTTGTTGAAAACGATTATTGGCCATATGTGAGTGTGTTTCCCGCTGGAACGGTGAATTTAGTAGCAAAGGAACTTTTACAGAATGCTGATCCGGAACGTTGGATAAAGAGAGTCGTTAAGGGCATTGCCGTTCCTATCTGGCTTGGTAAAGCTAATGATCGCATTTTTTTGACAGTAGCAGGAATAGGTGTAGATTCCTTAGTGGTACATAGGGTAACTGAGACAGAGAAAAAATATTTGTCGAAGTTTGCCTATGTTCGTCAGGGATCCGAGCTAGTACGCAAGGAATTGTTCTTGCGTAATTGGCAATATAAATTCCAGGTTATGATTGATAATGATGATAGATGGCGTGATGCGTCTTCGGTTATTGTGGCGAAAAGTCGTTATTATGCCGGGAGATTTTCTTTGGTGGATGGAGGGTCTTTGTGCTCACCAACTTTGCATGTTTGCATGTTTACCGGCAGCAGACGCGCAGATTTTTTGCGTTATGCCGCTCTTATTGCTACTGATCTTTTGAATTTAGACAAGACAGTGGAAATTATACAGGCAAAAAGCGTCAAAATTCGTTCTAATGTAGATAATTTTGTAGCTGAGCTAGATGGTGATTCCTTAGTTTCATCGCCACTGGATATTAGCTTGATAGACAGGCCTTTGTATTTTATATCGTAGGTGGTGCTTGAATGAGGAAGTCGCTATTAATTGGAATTGTACTCATAATTTGTTTTGCTTTTGAGTACATAAGTTCTTGGAAATTTTTGCAAAGCGTGGTTCCTTTCCCGGAAAGCGAATGTTGGTTGCTTACTTTAAATGGTTTTTTGCGGGACGCCTGTGTTTTAGGCGCCCTTGTTTTGCTTTATTTTAGACGTAACCGCATACCTGACAGGGTAAGACGCTATTTTCCGGTAGTAGTGGTTGGTGTACTTTACCTTCTCATGGGTACCTTTATAATTAGCTATTTAGAGCTTGATGTTCAATTTTTGACAACCCTATCGCTTTTTGCTGGGTTATTTAATAATATAGCAGTGGTATTGGTTGTTGCAATGTGTTACCATCATTGGCCGAATTTCGGTATGAAAATAATGTATTTTCTGACATATATTTTAACTTGTATAATAATTGTTTTTGACGGTTTATATTTTTGGACAACTTCAATGCATGTTGAAAGTGTTTTTTTTAAGAATTTAAACATTTATGCTTTTCGTGGAATTATTGCTACTATAGCTTGGTGGAAACTAGCAATTTTAGCGGTAATTATAATATTATTGATTATTTTATTCCGTGTAGATGAACCGCAAAAACGTAAACCTAACTTTACATGGTCAATGCTTTGCCTCATTGTTTTTGGTCTAGTATTAAATTTGGCTTATTTGCTTTTAACAAGTGCGGTGTACATTGGTATAGACCAGGTTGCAGGGTTGGATTTGGAAGCTGAGCTAGAAAAGCCTAGACAACAAATTCGTAATATGGTGGCGATGCCGGTTAATATTAATTTTGTACAAAAAGCTTTTTTTGATACAGATAAAGTGGTAAAAGAACCTTGGAAATACAAAGAACGTGTTTTGACGGAAAGCGATAAGGGGGCCTTAGCAGAGTTGGGAATTATGCCAACTCCTGTGCGCAGCATTCCAAATGTAGCCAAATATGACAGAGTGGTAATGTTAGTATTAGAGTCTGTGCATAGAGACTACATGCATTTTTATAACAAGAATATTCCAGCTGAGACTACGCCATTTTTGGATAGTTTGCTGCAAAAATATCCACACTTGGATCATTACTATTCTTCAGCGATTCCAACTACTCAAGGGTTAAATAGTACTTTTCGTTCTCAACTTATTTACGATGGAGATTTGCCTGGTGCGAAGCAGGACTCGATTTATAGGTCAGCACAAGCCCATGCCTGGGAAGGTATTTTCCTTAATGCTTCTAGTCGCTATTATGACAATGAGTATCGTGAATATCCCCAACAATTTGGCATGAATGAGTATTATGCTAATGAGGATTTGAAAGCTAGAGGCTATACGGGAGCTAGTGGCTGGGGGTTTCATAACGATGTTATGTACGAGGAAACATTGAGACTTTTGGAAACAAGAAAGAAAGATAAATTGTTTTTAGTAGTTAAGACTCTGGACATGCATCAGCCATATCCCTATTATGGAATTGGGTATGATAGTATGCCGCCTGCTGTCCGTGATAGCGGGTATGTTACCATTTGTGGAATGTATTGGGTGGATCATACAATCCAAAAGTTTTTTCAAGAGGCAGCAGCTCGCGGTCTTATGGATGATAGGACTCTATTTATTATTACTTCCGACCACAATCCTCATTCCGGCGGAGAGTATAAGGAAATAGTCCCCAAAGAAGAGGATAAACAAAGCATTGCTCCTATACCAATGATTTTTGTCAGCAAAAATTTAGTACCCTTGGATAATCTTAGAACTAGTGATTATGCTAGCCAAGAAGATTTAGCACCAACTCTTTTAACTCTTATGGGCATGGAGACGCCGGAAAGTTTTATGGGACGTGATTTATTGGAAGCTTGCGAGAAACCATATGCGCTAGGATACTTCGGCGGTAAAGCGTATTATTTCTCTAGTAATTTAGATTTTGTTGCTACATTAGATGAAGCCGAGCCGGACACGGTTCAAAAAGAGGCGATTGCCAATTATATTATGAAAAACTATATCCATCGACATATTATAAATTCTTGAAATAATCTGTTATAAATACTAATATAGAAACGAGGGAGAAAGTTATGCCTAAGCAAAGTTTAGTACAACGTTTTTTTAGTTTTGGCGGGAGACTTAATCGCTGGGAATATTTTAAAAGAATATTTCAATTATGGCTGATTTCCTTGGTAGTTAATATTGTATTTGGCAGGGGATTAGGTTTTAATACTATTTTTGGCAGCGGCTGTGGCATGCTGGGTTATTCCCATAGTTCAACAACTTATTTTTGGGGTTTGATTTCCACATTCGCAGCTATTAGTCTTATTACGCGTCGATTACATGATTTAAATAGGAGTGGTTGGTGGCAGCTTATTTTTATGGTGCCATTCTCCCTTGTCCTTGTGCTCATGATTATTTTCAGTATGGGATTAAGTATGGGTATGGGTATGGGTTTTGGTTTAAGCGGCATGCTTAGCATTTTTTTAGTTGCTTTAATAAGTATTGGTTTTAATTTATATGTGTTATTTGGGAAGGGCACTACAGGTTTAAATGACTATGGCCCTGATCCTTTAGAAAGAGAGAAACAATAAACTGCTACTGAAAGGATTGATTTTAAGTGAAATGTCATTGTGCTGAGTGTCCCACACATGCTTGCTACACTAAGGGTGTTAACTGTACCGGGACACCTACGGAAGAAATTAAGGTTTCGTACACCGAGGATGAGAAAAAAATAATGCATGCAGCTGCCTATGTTGAGGCAACTTATTATAATAAATTAACTAGGTTGGAGGAAACTGCTGAATTTGCTAAACAGATGGGTTACAAAAAAATTGGCATGACTTTTTGTATTGGGTTACAAGAGGAAGCTAAATATATTAGCAGATATTTTTCTCAATTTTTTGAAGTGTATTCTGTTTGCTGTAAAAATTGTAGTTTCGCGAAAACAGAATTTGATTTGAAACAGGTTGATCCAAACAAGGAACATGAAGCCATGTGCAATCCTAAATATCAGGCTAAGTTTTTAAATGAACAGGGTGTAGAATTTTTCGTTTCTATAGGGTTGTGTGTAGGGCATGATAGTATATTTAATGCCAATTGTAATGGACCTGTGACAGTTTTGGTGGCTAAAGACAGGGTTTTGGCTCATAATCCTTTGGGTGCCGTTTATTCACGTTATTGGCAAAAGAAACTTAAGATTAATGATCCCGATAAAGTGTAGATAAAGAAGCTGCCTGCTAATTAAACAATAAAACACAAAAAATCAGAAGTTAAAAAACTTCTGATTTTTTTATTTATTAATTAGATAAAACAATTAATCTTGTTTAATACTATTTCGGGGATCTAAAAAGTTGATACCTATTATTCCAAAAATAATCATGGCCCCACCAATTAGATGATAATATTCAATATTCTCATGCAGAAAGACATTTCCGGCAATGACCGTTATTAGTATTGATAAATTACTAAACACACTCATTTTTGAGGCAGCAATTTTAGATAAAGTATAATTTGAAAGTAATGAGGTTAACAACGAAGATAATATACCTAAGTACAATATTGCAACAACAAATTCAAAATTCACAAAGGGAGAAAAATAAGTACCAAGAGTATTATGCATTAAGTGTTCAGCTACTGATAATATATTAAAGCTTAGAAAGCCAATTAGGGTCATTACATAAGTTATATCAGTTAGGCGATATTTTTTTGTTATTTTTTTTGCCATTACGTTATAACAAGCGGCAGAAAATGCCGACAGCATGATTAAAACAATGCCAATAAAATTTGCTGATTCCCAGTTAAGCCCTTGCATTAAAAATATATAAATAACACCAAATACCGATAATACCAAAGCAGCTTTTTGTAATGAAGTTGAAGTTTCTTTAAAAAATAATGAGGCTAAAATCATGGTAAAAACAGGAACAATGGCCTGAATAATACCGGCTTCTGAAGAGGAAATATAAACCAACCCAAAAACTTGCAAAGAAAAGAAGAATACCGGATAAAAAAGAGAAATAGGTAAAATATAAAGGATATCTTTTTTGGAAATACTTAATTTCACCAAGCCCGCCAAAGAGCCAAACACTAATGTTAGAAAAGCAATGGAAAAACGGTGTGCCAGGACATTTAGGGGATCGGTAGAGGATAAGGCTATTTTAACAAATAAAAAAGATAGTCCTATAATAAAGGCGTATATTATGGCAGAGAAATATGCTTTTGTTTTACTACTAGCGTCCATTTCCCACCTCGTGTTTGTTGTGATTTAAATCACAGTCTACATAGTAGAATCATATATTTTATAGCTTGTTTTTTCAAGGAGATTTTATTGTAGCTTTAATAATTTGTGAATTTGGCCAAAAATTTCCCCATATTTATTTTTTTTAAAAGACAAAGAGAGCATTTGCTTTCCTTGCAGTAAAATTTTATATAGTATACAATTATCTGAGATTAAGGGAACGAGGGATTAAATGTTTGGGTTGCCTAAAGATTTTAAAAATAAGTTGCATAATATTTTATCGGTAATGGTGCCAATTTTTATAACACAACTAACGATTTTGGGTATGAACTTTTTTGATACGGTTATGTCAGGCCATGCCAGTGCCAATGATTTAGCAGGAGTTGCCATGGGAGCTAATCTATGGATGCCTATTTTCACAGGTATAAACGGAATATTATTAGCCTTGGTACCGATAATTGCGCATTTGCGGGGAGCGAAAAACGAGGCCGATTTACCAAAAGCTGTGTTTAATGGTATATTTTTGGCGATTGTAATTGGTTTAACCGTTATTGGCAGTGGCTATTTATTTTTGAATCGCATTTTCGATTTAATGTCACTAACACCTATTGTACGTAGTATAGCGGTGGATTATCTACAAGCAATATCTTTGGGCATTATTCCTTTATTTATTACTACAATTTTGCGATCCTTCGTAGATACGATGGGGTTCACACATATGACCATGCGACTTTTCCTTTTAACTTTACCTGTAAATGTTTGTTTAAACTATATTTTGATTTTCGGTAAATTGGGAGCGCCGCGTTTGGGCGGGGTAGGAGCAGGATATGCTACAGCTATAACTTGCTGGCTTATTTTATTAGCCTTTGTGGTTTTGATTAAACGCTTTGACTGTTTAAGCAGATACAAAGTATTTACTATGTACCTTCCTAGTTGGAAAAGAGTTAAAGAACATTTATTTATTGGCCTTCCCATGGGTACTGCAATCTTTTTTGAAACCAGTATTTTTGGTGTCGTAGCATTTTTTATGTCTAAGTTCGGAACAGAAACCATTGCGGCTCATCAAGCAGCCCTAAATTTTACGAGTTTATTGTATATGCTACCCTTAAGTTTTTCTCTCACCTTAACCATCTTGGTTGGTACGGAGGTAGGTGCAAAACGCTACGATGAAGCAGTGGCCTATAGTAGAACGGGTATAATTTCTAATTGGTTTGTGGCTGGTTGCTTCGTAATACTGTTATTATTGTTTCGGGAATATATAGGTATGTTGTATGGAGCACAAGGACACATTATGGAATTGACTAAACACTTTTTATTTTATGCCGCGTTTTTCCAACTATTGGATGCGACGGCTGCGCCTATACAGGGAGTTTTGCGGGGTTACAAGGATGTTAAGGTGCCGTTTTATATTTCCTTGGTGTCTTATTGGGTTATTTGTCTTCCCAGTGGTATTTTATTGGATATATATTTTGGGCAGGGGCCTTATGGTTACTGGCAAGGGCTTATCGTGGGTATTTTATTCTCTGCAGGAATGTTAGTCCTAAGACTTAAAAAAATTCAGCGCAAATTTCAAATTTAAAAGACAGTATCTGCATGTATTGTCGCAGATACCGTCAATTTGCGGAGATATTTAATTTCCCGTTGTCTTTAGATTAGTGGCTAGCGCAATGCGTTTTAATATGACGGCTATAAAACCAGCACTTAGTGCCGTATAAATCATTCCCGGCAGAGCCGCCATAACAAGGACAATAGCGGCTTTACCGACAATTGCGCTCATGCAAAGACGAGCTGCCAATGTACCTAAAGGACCGGAAACAATGTAGAAAAATTTATTATCACCCATGAAATAGAAGAAAAAGGCAACAACTACCCTAAAAATCATTGCTATTATTACGCTAAAAATCATTTGCGTGCCTAAAATTAAACCTAATATGCTGGATAATATTCCGGCGATTAGGTATTTTTTTATACCAAAAATTCCACAAATGGCCACTGCAATCGGAGCCGATAATTGAAATTCTGTACCTGGGAAGAGCCCTGGTAATTTCAAAGCTCCGCTAATGGTAATAAAGGTAGTTAAAAGCGCCAGTGTTGTTGTTTCTCTTACAGTAAAAAAATTGTACATTTACATACCTTCTTCGTTAACTTATTTTTCAAAATGGTTTACTAAGAGTCTACAAGAAAAAAATAGCACTGTCAAATGGCTAGGTTAACGTAAAGAATACCGTACGTATTATTGTAATAGGCGTTTCTCTGGTTTATAATATAATAACGATAGTTGTAGAGGAGGCTGGTAGTATGTGTAAGGCTTGGAAAATATTACTGCAGGTGGTTTTGTTTGTAGTTGTTGTGGGTATCTGCAATACAGGTGTAAGAGCTTATGCAGCAGATAGCAAACTAGATGAAATAGTTGCCAGAGGCTATATTATGGTGGGCACAACCGGGGATTACAAACCCATGTCTTATTTAAATAAAGATACAGGTAAGTATGAAGGGTTTGATACTGCCGCTGCTGAATTGCTTGCTCAGTCCTTGGGAGTCCAAGTTCAATGGGTGCCAACTACATGGAAGACGTTGACTGCTGATACTTTGGCTGGAAAATTTGATATTGCCATGTGTGGTATTACCAGAACTTTTGCCAGAGCAAAACAAATGTCTATGTCTAATGGTTATTTAGTGTTTGGTAAAACTATCTTGTGTCGTAAAACTGATACTAAAAAATTCAACTCTCTTGCTGACTTGAATAAAAAATCAGTAAGAGTTATGGTTAACCCAGGCGGTACTAATGAAAAATTTGCCAAAGAAAATTTACCACAATGTACGTTAATTGTACATGCACAAAATGCTGAAATTCCAGGTTTGGTAGCTGCAGGGAAAGCAGATGTAATGATTACGGAAACTATGGAAGCTCGTCGGTATGTTCGCGACAATAACAAGTTGTCTGCACCTTTGATCAATAGTCCTTTCACAAAGAACGATTTTGGAATTCTAATGCAGCGGGGAGATCAAATTTTCTTAAACTACGTTAATATGTTTATGGAAGAGAAAACCTTCGATGGCACATTTGAAAAATTAGAAACTGAATATATAAAATAATAGATAAACAAAGACGCTAGTAAAGTTTTCTTTGCTAGTGTCTTTGTTTTGAAACATTGCTAAAATATGCAAATTGGAGGGTTAAATTGGAGCAGGAAAATACGCGCGACAAAGATTTTTATTGGAAACTTTTTAAATCCACATTTTTAATAAGCACTTTCACTGTGGGCGGCGGATATGTTATAGTTCCGCTATTAAAGGCAAAATTTGTTGATGAATATCACTGGTTAGATGACAAAGAAACGTTAACACTTGTTTCTGTAGCGCAGTCAGCACCAGGTGTAGTTGCGGTTAATGCTGCTATTATAATGGGGTACAAAATGGCCGGGTTGCGAGGCGCTTTTTGTGCTACTTTTGCTACGGTATTACCTCCGCTTATTACACTGACCATAATTTCTTATTTTTATAGTTTTTTTGCATCAAACCATTATATGCAGATTGTTCTAAAAGGTATGCAGTGCGGGGCTACCGCACTTATTATACAGGTTATGTATGATTTGCTCAAAAAACAATGGAGTAAAAAGGTTGCTTTCCCAATTATGATTACGTTGGGAACTTTTATCGCCAACTACTTTTTCAATTTTAATATGATGTATATTGTTTTAGTTGATGCGCTTATAGGCTTATTTTTATTACAAGATAAAAAATATGAGTGAAAGGAGCAACCATCTTGATTTATTGGGAATTATTTATTAGTTTTTGTTGGGTTGGTGTTTTTTGCGTAGGTGGTGGGTATGCTTCTGTTCCTTTGATTCAACACCAAGTTATAGAGTTACATCATTGGCTTACAATGCCCGAGTTTTTGGATATATTTGCTATATCACAGATGACGCCAGGCCCTATTGGTATTAATGCAGCAACGTTTGTAGGCACAAAAGTTGCCGGCATAGGTGGTGCTATTACCGCAACGGTGGGGTTTGTGTTACCGTCTTTTATAATTATGATTATTCTAGCAAAACTTTTGGCTAGATATGGTGATTTAGGTGCTATTAGGGGTATTTTAAATGGGTTACGCCCAGCAGTTATTGGGTTGATTGCTTCAGCCGGAGTTATGTTTTTTACTTTAGCTATTTGGAATACACAAAAAATACCAACAAATCTTGCCTCTACTGATTTAGCGGGTCTTTTGGTTTTAGCGGCAGCTTTTATTGCTGTAAGGAAAAAAATATTTGGGGTTATTCAAACTTTAATAGCTGCAGGGGTATTAAATTTGCTGTTGTCTTTTATAATTAAATAATAAAATTTAAAGTGGTAAACAATATTTGGCGGGAGGCATTTAAATGGCAAAACATAAAATTCCTATTACCAGGGAGAAATTTTTGCAGCTTACTTTGCCTGCGCGTTTGCAACTATGGGCAGAGAACCGTGAGCTGGAAGATTATATCCTTACAAAAGCTTTCACATATAAAGTGACTGCGGCAAAGTTGCCTATTGCTCATGAAAAAATAAAAGTAGCAATAATTGGTTCCGGACCGGCTGGGCTAGGCTGCGCAAATGTTTTAAATCAGTTGGGGTTTAAAGTAACGGTATTTGAACGGGATGATAGACCGGGAGGTCTGCTTATGTATGGTGTACCGAACATTAAGCTTCCCAAAGAAATATTATTAGCCAAAGTAAGAGGTCTAGAGGAAGCCGGCGTTGAATTTCGTCTTAATGCTGAGGTTGGCACCAATACTAGCTGGGAAGAAATCAAAAAACACTATGCTGCTATAGTGATTTGTACCGGTATTGCTGAGCCACGGTCTTTAGAACTTCCAGGAAATAAATTAGCAGGAATATATTATGCCAAAGATTTTTTAATATCTACAACTAGAAGTCTGCTTGATAATCAGTTGAACGCAGGAACTTTTATTAGCGCTGAAGGTAAGGATGTCTTGATTATTGGTGGTGGCGATACAGGTACAGACTGTGCGGCCTTAGCTCTGGCCCATGAGGCGCACTCAATTTTACAGGTGGAGCGCCAGGATTGCAATATGGCAAGAATTAGTGAAGAAGGGTTTTGCAAACTAGTAAAAGGTGATGTTTCCCTTCAATACAATACCAAGGTGAAAAGTTTGCTTGGGGACGATAAGGGAAATGTCAGTGGGGTAGAGTTGTGCCGCTTAGAATGGGGACAGAGTAAAAGTGGGATGCCTGTTGCCAAGGAAATTGAGGGTACTACCCAGGTTTTACCAATACAGCTGGTATTGGTATCAGTTGGTTTTACCGGCCCTGAAGCAATTGTTTTTGAAAAGTTCGGGGTCAAGAGAACTCCTATGGGAACAATCGCCACCCCAGGAGGATTGTTTTTAGCGGCAGAACCTTGTATTTTCGCAGCTGGAGATGCTCGCAGAGGCAGCGGTATGGTTGAGTGGGCTTTTGAAGAAGGTTATGATGCAGCACTGGAATGTGCTAAATATTTCACTGATAATATAAAATAGGAACAATAAAAAATAAAACCCAGTATTTCTCTAATTTTGAGAAATACTGGGTTTTGTGCTTTAAATAGCTGGTTATTCTTTTTTATGAATATTAAATAAAGTAACGTACAGAACCGGCATAACAATCAAAGTGATAACAGTGGCTCCGGTGAGACCACAAGAGAGGGTAACTGCCATAGATTGCCAGAATTTACTGGGAAACATAGGAATCAAGCCAAGAACTGTAGTTACTGCAGCTAACATAATTGGCCTAAATCTGACAATAGCAGACTCCAATACTGATTCATAGGGATCCATTCCCGAATCCAAGTGTTGTACTATTTGGTCCATAAGTACAATTGAGTTACGTATTATTATACCGACAAGGGCAAGGACACCAAGTTCTGCCAAGAAACCCATAGGAGCATTAAATATTACAAGGCCTAAAAGTACTCCTATGATTCCGAAAGGCGCGGTACAAAAGATAATTATCAGTTTGCGTATATCTTGCAATTGCAGCATTAAGAGCACAAGCATGGTAATAAGCATTATAGGTACGGGTTTCATAATGTAGGCAAGGGTATCATTACTCTTTTCTAAAGGACCGCCTATGTCAATAGTCACACCGCTTGGTAAACTTTTGCGAACATCAGCCAATTGTGCATAAACTTCTTTAGTCACATCATTACCGGTTACACCATCTTTGATACCGCCTTCTACAGTTATGGTAGGAAGCAAGTTGCGTCGATAAATCATATTTTCTTCCGCAGTATAGGAGATATTTGCTACTTGTGACAAAGGTACAGCACCGCCGGACGTAGGAATAGAAATATTGGCTACATCGTCTACATTGTTAAAATCTTTGCGATCTAAACGGAAGATCATAGGCAAAGATTGGTCTCCTTCCAAATATTGGGATACTGTATAACCGGAGATTTCAGCTTGCAGGGCACTAGCAACGGTCTTGCGTGTAAGACCCATTTGTCTTAATTTATCATTATCGATTTCGACTTTAAGTGCTTTGGCTCGATCCATCCAATCGTAAATAGTCATAGTAATATTTTCGTTTTTGTTCATAACAGCACGAACTTTTGCCGCATATTCTTTAGCTAAAGCATCTGTAGGAGCAGACACGCGCAGCATAACAGGATAAGGCGTTGGGGGACCCAAGGGAATAGATTGAGAATAACTAGTTACATTAGGAAGATTAGTGGACACAAGCTCTCTTATTTTATTTTCTAGACGCAGTCTGTTTGGCAAGTCTTTTGCTACAACAACTAATTGAGCATAATTATCGCGTGGTTGTACAGGATTAAAAACAAGTACGAAACGTGGTGCACTTTTACCTACATAGGTACCAATGTTTTCTACACCTTCGTCTTCTTTTAACAGATTAGTTAATTTTGTGGCGGCAGCGTCTGTCGCTTTTACACTGCTGCCTTCAGGCAAGTTAAGTTCTACCAATATTTCAGGCCTGGTAGCTCCTGGGAAAAATTCATTTTTAACAACTTTTAAAAGGAGAAGAGAACTTAAGAGCAAAATAACAGAGGATAAAATCACTGTTTTTCTGTGACATAAAGACCAATCTAAAACCTTTCTAAAGCCGGTATAAAAAGGCGTATTAAATTGCTCAGTGCTTGTGGTTAGTTTCTTAGGCTTAATCCAGTTATACCCCAAAACAGGCGCAACCGTGGCAGAAATAAACCATGATAATAACAAGGTAATGGAAATTACAGGAAATAAAGCACTGGCAAATTCGGACGCAAGACTACTGGATAAAGCGATTGGTAAAAAACCGGCACAGGTAACTAATGTACCTACAAGCAGTGGTTGAGCACAGGTTTTAAAAGCAAAGCTGGCAGCTTTTACGCGATCCCAGCCTTCTGCCATTTTTACTTCCATGAGTTCTACCACCACAATGGAGTCGTCAACTAACATGCCCAAAGAAATAATTAGGGCTCCCAAAGAAACTTTGTGGAGGTCAATTCCCATGATGAACATGCTGATAAAGGAACCTAGTAAAACTAGGGGAATACACATAGAAATAACATAGCCGCATTGCCGCCCTAAACTCATAAGTGAAACAACAAGGACTATAACAACAGCTTCTAATAAACTTTTTACAAATTCATTAATGGAATTTTGTACTACTTGAGGCTGGTTCGCTACCTGGTTAAACTCGAATCCCAAGGGTAGTTCACTACTAATTTTTGTAGCCAAAGCATTTAGATTGTTACCCAATTTTATATTATTGCCGCCATCCGTCATAGAAATAGCAATGCCTATAGCAGGTTTGCCATTAAAATACATTTTGGGATCAGCAGGGCTGGGGTAGCCACGAGTTATTTCAGCAATATCGCCAAGACGAAAAACACGGCCGTTAGCTTTTATTGGGATTGATTTAATGTTTTCCACGCTGTCAGGCAAACCGGTGAGGCGCAAATTTACGTTGGAGACATCGCTATCTACCATACCGGCCGGAGTAATAGAGGTTTCTGCTTGAATAAGAGAGGCTAAATCTGTGACTGATAGACCAAGCTGAGAGAGTTTATTATTACTCATTTGTATATTTATTTGTTCTTGTTGTACTCCAATTAGTTCAACTTTTTTAACATCCGGGATACCTACACATATATCTTTGATTTTTGACGCGACCTTACGCATATCTTCGTAAGAAAAATTATCGGAAGTAATGGCATAAACATTACCGTAAACGTCATCAAAACGATCGTCGAAATACGGACCATACAAATCTGCAGGCAAATCTGATCTATTATCAGCTACAATATTACGCAAATCTTTCCAGCGATTTTTAACAACAGCACTTTTTACGCTATCTTTTAGATTGACAGTAATAACGCAAACACCGGAGCGGGAATAACTGGTAGTATAATCTAAATCCGGTACGGTTTGAATCATTTTTTCTAATTTATCTGTAACGTGCATTTCCATTTGCTTGGCAGTAGCTCCCGGCCAAGACGCAGATACAACCATTTGCTTAATAGTAAAATTGGGATCTTCACTGCGGCCTAGTTCATTATAGGAATAAATACCCATGAGCAAACAGAGAAACATGAAAAAATACACGATTTGGCGATGTTTTATGGACCATTCTGCCCAATTCATAATGTGCCACCATCTTCCAAGCGAACTTCATCGTTAGCTGTTAGTCTGGTTATACCGCCGGAGACCACTATGTCGCCCTTTTTCAACCCTGACTTTACAACTACGTCATTGTCGCGATACTTGCTAATTTCAATAGGAACTAATTGCACGTGTTTATCTACTACAACCCACACATTTGGCTTATCGCCGGTTTGATAAATAGCGGAACTTGGGATAACAACATCGGTGGAATTGCCGGCATTTAAAATAACTTTAGCAGTCATGCCTAATTTAACTTGTTCAGGCATGGTACTTAAGGCGACACGTACTTTGTAGGTGCGAGTGGTGGAATCAGCCATGGGTGCTATTTCGCTGATAGTGCCATTTACTTTTACATTGTTTAAGGCCCAAAAATCGACTTGCACAGGTTGACCGGGATAAATATTTCCTAACTGATTTTCAGGAATAAATATTTGTATCTCACGTTGGCCATCTTGCACCAAAGTTATCATGGAAGTTCCAGCGGCAACTACCATGCCAATTTCACCATTAATAGCAGCAATGACACCGTCATGATCCGCTATTAGCTGTGTATATTCCAATTGGTGATTATTGCCGGTCAGCTGTGCTTGAGCCTGTTGTACGGAAGCAAGTGCTGCATTAGCGGTGTTTTCATATTGTTCAACAGTTATTTTGCTGACAGCACCACTGTTATAAAGTTCCCGGTAACGGTCAGCATTTTTAGCCGCTAATTCATATTGAGATTGAGCTGCATTAAGAGCGGCATTGCTGGCGTTGACTGTTTGTGTAATATCTTTAGGATCTATTTGCATGAGCACTTGTCCGGCAGTAACCCTGTCACCTAAATTGACACTGCGGGATACTATTTTTCCTGCCACTTGAAAGGCTAGATTGCTTTCGTAACGACCACGTACTTCGCCGGGATATTGAAATATATTTTCTGTGGAACTTTTGCCAACGGTAATGGTGCGGACAATAGGAATTGTTTTGGCAACGGGTTTGGAGTTAAATATACCATTAAAAATTCTACCGCCTATTAAGATGATTAGAATGACACCTAAAATAACAAAAAGACGTTTTTTTGTTAAACCTAGAGAATGCAATTTTTCCTTAATCAACATCTTGTTCTCCCCCTAAACTTTAATGACACTTGCTAAATAACTATTAAGGACTTCAGATAGATATGTTTTGTCTTCGTCTACTAAATGCTTCGTGAGAAAAAAGAAAGAAATAATGCTTTCCAGGGTGAAAGCAACGTGGGAGGCATCCAGTTTAGGGTAGATTGTACCAACAGCTTTGCCCTCTTCTACGATGCTCAATAAAAATTCATGAATTTTTAAAAGTTTGGATTTAACAAAATCGTTGCAAACCCCAGAAGGATTTGTTATTTCTCTAAAAACAAGCTGTGCGCGGGTATTGTTAGAGATTTCGATTGCTGATACGTCTTTTACATAAAGGCGTAATTTCTCAGCAGGATCTAAATCCTGCTTATTTAAATTATCAATAAAATTGATAAACAAATCAGTACAAATATCAAGGACTTTTTGGTATAACTGTTTTTTCCCGCCAAAGTAATAGGAAATCAGGGCACTATTTACTTCAGAACGACGGGAGATATCTTTGATTGACACTCCGGTAAAATCGTTGGTAGCAAATAAATCAATGGCGGCCTGCAGAATCTTTTCGGCGGTAGAAGAGTCCTGTTCGGTCTTTTTTGGCATAGTTCAATTCACCTCTTAACAAATAATTAAATTAAACGACTAATTAACTAATTACATTATAACATAATAATGAGGTGTTTCAAGTAGGAATACGTGCGGGATTATTGCTACCATAAAAATAGATATAAATGTTATAATAAATAAGCAGAGGAAGAAGGCTCTTCGGTGCTGCACAATAGGAGGAAAACATGAATAATATAATCTTGGGAGCAGTTCTTATTGCATTACTTATTTTAATTTATTTGTTATTGCGTCTTACTGATAGTATTCAGGCTAGAGTTGGAGAAAACGCCAGAACTCAGGAGGAACGATTAGACAGACTTAATACAACTATTGATCATAAACTCAGTGCCTCGTTTAATAGTGTGAGTGCACGTTTGGAAGAAGTGCACAAAGGATTGGGAAGCATGCAAAGCTTAGCCGGCGGCGTAGGTGATCTAAAGCGAATTCTTACAAATGTTAAAAATAGGGGAATCTGGGGAGAAATGCAGCTGGGTAATCTTTTAAAGGAAATGCTGGCCCCTAATCAATATGAAGAAAACGTAGCTATTAAACCCCGTGGCAGTGAACGTGTGGAGTTTGCCTTGAAACTTCCGGGCAAGGTAGAAGGAAAACCTGTCTGGTTGCCTATTGATGCCAAATTTCCTCAAGAGGATTTCCAAAGACTAATAGAAGCTCGGGAAGAAGCGAATTTAGAGGCAGCAACAGCAGCTCTCAGACAGTTAGAGTCACGGTTTAAGAGTGAGGCTAAGGACATTCGCGACAAATATATCTGTCCGCCCAATTCTACGGATTTTGCGGTTATGTATCTTCCTGTTGAAGGTTTATTTGCCGAAGCAGTAAGTATTCCGGGGTTACTTGATGAACTGCAAAGGAAATATCGAGTTACTGTAGCAGGACCAACTACTTTGGCGGCACTACTTAACAGTTTGCAAATGGGTTTTAAAACCTTGGCTATTGAGAGGCAGACCGGTGAGGTGTGGAAAATGGTAGCGACATTAAAGAATGATTTCGCTACTTTTGCTGATAATCTGGAAAAAACACAAAAAAAATTGCAAGAAGCCCAGAATCAACTAGATAACACTGCCGATAGAACTCGTATTATTACTAAGCGCCTTAATAAGGCATCGGAGCTTAACATAGAAGATAGCGAAGATAAGGTGTAAGGTGACGATGTAAGTTGCATAGTCTATTTGACAAGAAAAATAAATGTGATAAAATTTACTAGTATATATTACTATATGGTAGGTAGTACTATATATGGTCCAAAACTATAGTTTAAGAGGTAGTGTAGAGCATGTTCCCAGCAAATTTTATAAAAAAACTCAATTGGCAACGAATAGAAAAAAGCAGAGAAATAAGATTTAAAATAGCTAAAAAAATGTGGAAACCTACTACCAAACAAGTTAGTCTAACAAAATTGCAAAAAAGTAAGAGTATTCTTGTCTGGGGTGGCGGCGGAATAGGCGATGCGATAGTAATAAGCGGATTTGTCAAGGTGCTTACTGATAATGGGTTTGAGGTTTCTGTTATAGCATCTGAAAGAAATTGCTTTTTTTTCAATAAAATGAAAATATTAAAAAGAATATTTATAATACATGAAGAACGATATGTATCTTCTAGGGAATTGCTAAAGATATATGGAAAACAAAAATTTGATTTATTAATAGTTTTATATGGAAAGGATAGCTTTATAGAAGCATATGCTCTGTTAAAATTTTATAAAATTTTGAATATAAGTTACATTATGGGATTTGATGATTCCTTGGGACTTTATGATGTATCTATAAATTATATGGGTACCGGAGTGAACAGAAAAATGGACAAACATTTTTCAAAACGCTTTGATTATCTTTTAGCACAACTTGGTATTACAGAATATAATTTATCATATTGTATAGATATTCCACAAAAATATATTGATGAAACTCGTTCTTTTCTTGACCTATTTAAAAATAAAAAAATTATTTGCCTTAACCCTTTTTCGTCCACTGATTTTAGAGATTTTTCTCTTGAACAGATAAAAAAAATATTAAACTATCTAGACAGCAAAAAAGATGTGAAAGTCATATTGGTTGGCACGCAAAAACAATTGTGTTTGCTAAAAAAATATGAGCTGCCCAAAACAGCAATAGTTTCCCCTTTTGCAGATTTTTTATACGTTGCTGGTATAGTGAAATTTGCTGATTTAGTAATAAGTACAGATACGTCAATTGTTCATTTAGCAAACGCATATAATAAAAAGTTGATTTGTGTTTACAATAATAGAATATTAGATTATGGCGAACAGAATAATATTGTCTGGGGCCCGAATTATAAAAGAGCTATACAGCTTTTTACTAAAGACAATAAAGGGACTCAAGATGGTGATTACATAAGGAATTTTGATGTTAAGGAAATGTACGAATACATAGACAGAGATATATCTATATGATAAAAACAGGGGTAATCGTTTCATGGATATAACGAGAATGCTTAAAGATTTAAATTGGCAGAGAATAGAAAGGACACGGGCACTTAAGCTATTTATACAAAGACACCGTTATAAAGCGCGCAGAACTATTGTAAGCAAAGATGAGCTAAAAAAATGTAGAAAAATATTGATTTTTATGGGTAATAGTGGTTTTGGCGATGCAATCATCGTTACCGGTGTGATAAAAGTTCTTAAAGATAAGGGTTTTGAAGTGACCGTTCTTCTGGAACAGCGACTGGCTATATTATTCGAAGCATCAAAATTGGTTGATAGAATTTTGGTTATAGAAAATAAAAAAAATTTATCAGCTGAGCTTTTTGATGAAACGGTTAGAGATGTACAATATGATTTGCTGATAGATTTTTGTCAGGGTCCGTATCTTATTGATAATTTAATATGTTTGAATTTGTATAAAATATTTAAACCGAAATATTTAGTGGGTTTTAATGATGTTTTTAATATATTCGATATCCCCATAAAACATGGAGGAGATAAAACGCATTTTTCTAAGCGTTTGGGTGCTTTTTTGACGGCAATTGGTATAAGTGACTATAAAATAAAATACACAGTTGAAATTCCCTCAAAATATAGGGAGGAAACAGAGGCTTTTTTAGAGCAGTTCAAAGGAGAAAAAATAATATGCTTGAACCCATTTGCCTCAGCCAAAAATAGAGATTTTTTCCTTGGACCAAATTATAGGGATAGCAAAGCATTTGAGCGAAAAGGTGAATGTAAGGATAATATTAATAGGTGAACCATATCAGTTACGGCGGTTAAAAAACAAAACATTGCCGGGGAATATGGTTATAAATACACTTAACAATTTTTTTTGTGCCGCATGTATAGTGCAAAGTTCCGAACTTGTAATATCTACAGATACCGCCATTGTTCATCTAGCGAATGCCTATAATAAAAAACTAATATGTTTATATAATAATAGGGTTCTTGCTGATGGAGCTCATAATAATTTTGTTTGGGGACCTAATTATGATAATGCAATTCAACTTTTCACAAGGGGAGAAAAGGAAACATTAGAGGGTGATTGTGTAGGTGACTTCGATATTTCAGATATTATTTATAATATAGACAGATGTTTATAATATTAGGACTAAGTATTTTGCAAATTCCTTAAGAACTGATAAATGATATGTCACCTAGTTTAACATAAAACCTTGACAATGCTATAACCTTGAAGTAAAATGTAACTCAAGCTTGATAATTTCAAATTATTTCTATGAAGGAACCAAGTAAATTTCCTAGTAACTTGTAGAGAGCCAATGTCTAGTGCAAATTGGTAGTTTAGGAAGTTGAATCCACTCCGGAGATGATAGGGGTAGCAACCTATCCGGGTCAGACCGTTATATCATAAACGAAGGCTGCATTGCAGCAAAATAAGGTGGCACCACGTGAGTATAACTCTCGTCCTTGATTTATCATATTTGATAATATCAAGCGCGAGAGTTTTTTTATATGTAAATTTAGGAGGAGAAAAAATGAAGGTAATCGTTACTGAAAGAATTTCCGACAAGGGTGTTGCGCTTTTAAAAAATGCTAAAGGGCTAGAAGTAGATGTTTGTTTTGATATTCCTAGGGCTGAATTGTTAGAGGTTATTCCTAAGTATGACGCTATCGTTGTGCGCAGCGTGACCAAAATTAACGAGGAATTTTATGAACACGCTACAAACTTGAAAGTAGTTGGACGTGCCGGTAATGGCGTGGATAATATTGAAATGGAAGGCGCTACGAAGCGGGGCATTATTGTAGTTAATACTCCGGAATCCAATATTGTCTCTGCTGCTGAGCATACTATAGGACTGCTCTTAGCATCTTCGCGCAATGTAGTAAAGGCTCACAAAATGATTGAGAGCAAGGTATGGGAGCGCAGTGGCCTAAAAGGTTCGGAAATGCTGCACAAAACCTTGGGTATTATTGGATTAGGTCGTATTGGAGCATTGGTCACCAAAAGGATGCAAGCTTTTGAAATGAAGGTTATTGCTTATGATCCATATATTGCTGATGCACGCTTCAAAAAATTGGGCGTGGAAAAATGTGAGACTTTAGATGAGTTATTGAAAAAATCCGATGTTATTTCTATTCATACTCCAAAGACAGAAGAAACAGTAAATATTCTAGGGGCTGCAGAATTTGCTAAATGTAAAAAAGGCGTGCGTGTAGTTAACTGTGCTCGGGGCGGATTGTATAATGAACAAGATTTAGCAGAAGCAATAGAAAAGGGTATTGTAGCGAGTGCCGGGATAGATGTGCTTGTAGATGAACCGAAGCCTATTTCTCCTCTTATTGATCTGGAACAATGTGTGTTAACACCCCATTTGGGTGCCGATACTACCGAGGCGCAAGATAATGTGGGCATTGCCGTTGCAGAAGAAGTTATAAGCGCACTTAAGGGAGATATGGTGCCTAACGCTGTTAATTTGCCAACCTTGCATCCACAGGATTTAGAGGAAATGTTGGACTACTTGCATTTAGGTGAAGCACTAGGCAAGTTATATTATCAATTAGATAAAGAACCAATAGAAAAAATAGAAGTATTGTATCAAGGCGAAGTTGCAGAAATGGAAACACAAATGATAACCAGAGCAATTTTGAAAGGCGTATTCGAACCAATTTTGAAGGAACGTGTTAATTATGTTAATGCAGAATTAGCAGCCGAGGGTCGTGGAGTAGACGTTGTAGAAAGCAAAATGGCCGGCGAGAAAAAACATAACCTAATTACGGTAAATATTTATGTTAAAAATCTTTTGTTCACCGTTAGTGGAACTGTTTTCGCTGCTGGAAATATTCGTATAACGGAAATTAATGGGTTTGAGTTTGACTTGACCCCGGCGCCCTTTATGTTGGTGGCACGCAATCAAGATAAACCCGGTATGATTGGCCAGATTGGTACGTTACTAGGCGCAGGACATGTAAATATAGCTACAATGCAGGTTAGTCGTAATCAAAAGGATGGCTGTGCCATGATGTTTATGACCATAGACAATGAAGTAAATAAGGAAACACTAAACTTATTGCAAGGACTAGATGGTATTAAAAAAGTCAACTTGATTAAACTATAAAATTTTGTGGCAACAAAACCTAAAAACCGTAGGATATTAAAAAATATCCTACGGTTTTTAATCTTCAAAGACAACTTTATTATTTTCAAATTTTTTAATGCGAGCTAAAGATTCTACCTGATAGCCGGCCTTGACGAGTCTCTGGCGGCCTGTTTGAAATGATTTTTCAATAACGATTCCAATGCCAACAACTTCGCTGCCTGCTTGATGTACTAGATTGGCTAATCCCATGGAAGCTTCACCCATTGCCAGGAAATCATCTAGTATTAGCACATTTTCACCGGGAGGCAAAAACTTCTTCAATACTACCACATTGGAGGTTTTCTTTTTGGTAAAGGAAAAAACTTCTGTTTGGTAGGCGTCTTCATTCATTATCACAGATCGTTGTTTGCGACCGAAAACAACAGGAACGTGCATTAATAAGCCCGTCGTAAGGGCGACAGAGATACCTGAAGCTTCTACGGTAAGGATACGGTCAATTTTTTTCCCCTGAAACCTAAAATAGAATTCTTTGCCTATTTCCATGAGAAGATCAGGATCAATTTGTTGATTAAGAAATGAATCCACTTTAAGAATGGAGTTGTTTAGGACTATTCCCTCAGTATTTATACGTTCTTTTAATAAGAGCATGGAACACCTCTTTTGTTATTTTCTGCTTATTATACCACAATATTACATACAAACTGAGAATGATTTACATAAATTTCTAAAAAGTGTAAAGAATGTAGCGGTTTAACGGGACACAATGCGAGAAAAAAAGAAACTAATATATACAAAAAGCCTTGACAATGGGCATAAAAACTGTCATAATGTAAAAATACTACAACTAAATGTAGTTTGTAGTATATACATTAGAAACAAAGTAATGATCGGGATAATATCAAGAAAAATTTTTCAGAGAGTCGGTGGTTGGTGTGAACCGATAAAATTACTTGAGAAAACTCACCCGGGAGCTTCAGCTACGAAATAATAGTAGGAGTTGACGTTTAGCACCATGTTACGGTGTCCGAAGCTTTTATTCGGGACAATGAGGTCAAAATAGGGTGGTACCGCGGTTACTAGTCGCCCCTATCTGTGAAGAACAGATAGGGGCGTTTTTTTATGGGAGGTGTATAGTATGGAGCAGGTTTTATCTATAGTAGTTCGCAATCAGCCTGGGGTATTGATGCGGGTTGCAGGCATGTTTTCCCGTCGTGGTTATAATATAGACAGCCTAGCTGTAGGCATTACTCAGAACCCGGAATTCTCACGTATGACTGTCACTATGCAGGCCAATGATACAACTGTAGACCAAGTGTGCAAGCAGTTGGCTAAATTAGTTGAGGTGGAGGCGGTAAAGATTTTACCGCCAAATAACACGTCTCAACGCAGTATGGCTTTAATTAAAGTGCAGACAAGCGACAAAAGGTTAGAGATTTTGCGGGTTGCAGATGTTTTTCGGGCTCATGCTATTGATGTTTCAGGGGAGTCGCTGACATTTTTGATTACAGGCGATATTAGTAAACTCCGTGCCTTTGAAGAGGTGATGAAACCATATGGTATCATGGAAATGGTACAGACAGGGGCTGTTGCTTTAGAAAGAGGTGAGGAAACTCTCACTGTGACTAAGTCCCGTTATAAATGGCCTGAACGTGTAACAGGCAAAAATAATTCTGATCAGTGTAAACTTATTTAAGATGTTTCATCTAAACTGGTTTTAGATAAATATAAACAATCGAGGGAACAAAAAGGAGAGAATAAAAATGGTAAAAATGTATTATGACAAAGATGCTAATTTTGATTTATTAAAAGGTAAAACAGTTGCGATTATTGGTTACGGTTCTCAAGGACATGCGCATGCTTTGAATTTAAAGGATAGCGGGGCTAATGTCGTTGTTGGTTTATATGAAGGCAGTAAATCAAAAGCTAAAGCAGAAGCTGCCGGTCTTACTGTTATGAATGTTGCTGAGGCTGCTAAAGCCGCAGATATTGTTATGATGCTTATTCCTGATGAAAAACAGTCTGCTACTTATAAACAAGATGTTGCAAAAAATTTGAAGTCAGGAGCAGCTCTTGCTTTTGCTCATGGGTTTAACATTCATTTTGGACAAATTGTTCCTCCTGCGGATGTAGACGTATTTATGGTTGCCCCAAAAGGTCCGGGACATTTGGTACGTCGTGTATATACAGAAGGCGCCGGAGTTCCTATGCTTATCGCTGTGCATCAAGATGCCACAGGTAAGGCACATGATCTTGCACTTGCCTATGCTAAGGGCATTGGTGGCACTCGCGCAGGTGTTTTGGAAACTACCTTCCGTGATGAAACAGAAACAGATCTTTTTGGTGAGCAAGCAGTATTGTGTGGTGGCGTAACAGCTCTTATCACAGCAGGATTTGAAACTCTTTGTGAAGCTGGATATGCACCGGAAAACGCTTACTTTGAATGTATGCATGAAATGAAATTGATTGTTGATTTGATGTATGAAGGCGGTATGGCTAAAATGCGTCATTCTGTCAGTGATACTGCCGAATATGGTGATTATGTAACAGGCAGCCGTATTGTTACTGCTGAAACTAAAAAAGCAATGAAACAAGTTTTAACCGAGATTCAAGATGGTACTTTTGCTAAAAATTGGTTGTTAGAAAACCAAGCAAATCGTCCTGCTTTCAATGCTATGCGCAGACGCGGTGCTGAACATCCAATTGAAAAAGTTGGCGCACAACTTCGTGCCATGATGCCGTTTCTTAAACCAGCTCCTAAAAAATAATGTGTAAGTTTAAATAAAATTTCACTAGCGGTGTTACGACTTGTACTTTTGTGGTCGTATATGAGAAATATAGCATATACGTGCAAAATACTTGTCGTAACTAACTAATGAAAAGTACAGAAATTCATTGTTTTATCTAGCTGTAGCAAACCACTTTTTATCTAGGCTAGATTTTGCTATTTCTACTTTCTCTTACTGAGAGAAACAAAGAGGAGGAATATATTATGGGCATGACTATGACTCAAAAAATTTTAGCAAAACATTCCGGCCGTGATTGCGTATCTGTTGGAGACTTACTTATTTCCCAAGTAGATTTAATCTTAGCTAATGACATTACAGGACCACCGGCTATTGACGAGTTTAATAAAATAGGTAAACCGGTTTTTGATAAGAACAAGATTGCACTTGTGCCAGATCATTTTTCTCCCTGCAAAGATATCAAGTCTGCGGAAATGTGCAAACATTTGCGTGACTTTGCAAGACAACATGAAATTAAGAACTATTTTGAAGTTGGTCGTATGGGCATTGAACATGCGCTGCTTCCTGATGCCGGACTTATTGCTCCAGGTGAAATAATCATCGGAGCTGATTCTCATACATGTACATATGGTGCATTAAATGCTATGGCTACAGGTGTAGGACAAACTGATGTAGGAGCAGCTATGGCAAGCGGTACTACTTGGTTTAAAGTGCCTAAGGCCATCAAGGTTGTGCTAACAGGCAAGAAACCAAGATTTGTGCAAGGCAAAGATATTATTTTAACAATTATCGGTAAAATAGGTGTTGATGGAGCCCGCTATCAGTCACTGGAATTTTGTGGCGAGGGAATTTCCGAACTCACCATGGCAGACCGTTTTACTATTTGCAACATGGCTATTGAAGCCGGTGGTAAAAATGGAATTTTCCCAGTGGACGAAAAGACAATTGCCTTCTTGCAAGAACGGGGCGTGACTCGTTCCTGGCAGGCGGTAGAGCCTGATGCAGATGCGGAATACGACAGCGTATTAAACATCGTTTTAGATGAGTTGGTTCCTGTGGTAGCTTATCCTCATTTACCGGAAAACACTCATCCGGCAGCGGAATCTAATAATATAATTATTGATCAATCGGTTATTGGTTCATGTACTAATGGCCGTTTGGAAGATTTGGCCCAAGCTGCAGAAGTTCTAAAAGGCCATAAAGTTCATCCGCATGTACGTTGTATTATTATTCCGGCAACTCAAGAAATTTATAAAAAAGCTATGGCCTTGGGATATATTGATATCTTTATTGATGCCGGAGCGGCTGTAAGTACACCGACCTGCGGACCTTGTTTGGGTGGTTACATGGGTATTTTAGCCCATGGAGAACGCGCAATATCCACTACTAACCGCAATTTCCGTGGCCGCATGGGACATGTTGACAGCGAAGTTTATTTGGCCAGTCCATATACTGCTGCAGCTAGTGCTGTTATGGGTCATATTGCAGATCCTGGGGAGGTGCTGAAATGAGTAAAGTGTGGCGCTATGGCGATCATGTAGATACAGATGTTATTATTCCTGCCCGCTATTTGAATATTGCTGATTTCAAAGAACTATCTGAACATGCTATGGAAGATATTGATACCAGCTTTGCTGCTAACGTTCAACCCGGAGATATCATGGTAGCCGGTAGAAATTTTGGTTGTGGCTCTTCACGTGAACATGCACCGATAGTTTTGCAGCAAAAGGGCATAAAGTGTATTATTGCAGATAGTTTTGCCCGCATTTTTTATCGCAATGCTATAAATATTGGTTTACCTGCACTGGAAATTGGTATGGAGGTCGAGAAAATAGAAGCAGGCGATGAATTGACTGTAGATTTGGCAAAAGGTGAAATCAATATTGTCAATAAAGGCATAACCATTCACACGAATCCTTTGCCTGAATTTGTACAAAAAATCGCTGATGCCGGCGGTCTTATTAATTTTGTTAAAGGGGCACAATAAATGAGAATTACACTATTACCGGGTGACGGTATTGGAGTTGAAATAGTAGCTGCGGCGGTAGAGGTCATGGATGCTGTAGCGAAGAAATTCAATCTTGCATTAGAATATGATAAACAGCTAATCGGCGGTTGTGCCTATGATGCTACGGGAACACCGTTGCCTGAGGCAACTGTAACTTCTGCTAAGGCATCTGACGCCGTCCTTTTAGGCGCTGTAGGCGGTCCTAAGTGGGATAATGTAGAGCCTGACAAAAGGCCGGAAAAAGCGCTGCTTGGAATTCGTAAAGCCTTGGGTTTATATTGTAATTTACGGCCAATGAAGGTATCAAAATATGTGGCACATTTATCTCCGTTAAAAATAGAAAGAGCAGCTGGCGCTGATTTGTTGATTGTGCGTGAACTGACAGGCGGTATTTATTTTGGGGAGCATAATGAAGCCGCTATGGTTAATGGTGTGGAAACTGCTTCTGATGTAGAACTTTATACACGTCCGGAGGTAGAACGTATTGCTCGTAAGGCCTTTGAGGCAGCAAAAAAACGCAAAGGTAAAGTTACCTCTGTAGATAAGGCTAACGTTTTGGGATCTTCGCGTATGTGGCGTAAAATTGTGACACAAATGCAAAAAGAGGAATTTTCTGATGTAGAATTAAATCATTTTTATGTCGATAATTGCGCTATGCAGTTGGTACTAAATCCGGCACAGTTTGACGTTATTTTAACCAATAATATTTTTGGCGATATTTTATCTGACGAAGCCTCTGTTATTGCCGGGTCTATTGGACTTTTGCCTTCTGCCAGCCTAGGCGACGGTACAGGTATGTACGAGCCTATTCATGGTAGTGCCCCGGATATTGCCGGTCTTGGCATTGCTAATCCTCTGGGGACTATACTGTCTGCTGCTATGATGTTCAGATATTCTTTGAATAATGATGCAGCGGCTGAGGCTATAGAAGACGCAGTTGATAAAGTTATGGAAAAAGGCTATCGTACTCCGGATTTAGCGGCAGAGGGTTTACAAAAAGTCTCCACTTGTGAAATGGGGCATTTGGTAGCAACAGAAATATTGCAGTAAAATCGGTTGTAAGCAAAAAAATCATGGAGGTGAAAACTATGCAGATATCAGGCGCGCAATTGATCATTAAGTGTTTAGAAGAACAAGGCGTTAATACCGTCTTTGGCTATCCTGGTGGTGCTATTTTGCCATTTTATGATGCTTTGCGGGAATCAGCAGTTAGACATATTCTCACCGCACATGAACAAGGCGCCGCACATGCAGCCGATGGTTATGCCAGAGCCAGTGGCAATGTTGGTGTTTGTGTAGCAACTTCAGGACCGGGGGCAACCAATTTGGTTACGGGTCTGGCTACTGCGTTTATGGATTCTATTCCTTTGGTGGCTATTACCGGTCAGGTAGCGATTTCCATGATTGGGCGTGATGCTTTTCAGGAAGTAGATATTACCGGTGTTACCATGCCTATTACTAAACATAATTTTTTGGTGAAATGTCCGGAACAGCTGGCTTCCACTCTGCGGTTGGCCTTTCAATTGGCCAAAACAGGAAGACCCGGCCCGGTGTTAGTTGATATACCACGTGATGTGCAAACGGCCATGATAGAATACATACCTGAAGTTCCTCAGCTTTTAGAACCGGAAGATCCTAATGAGGTTCAGGTACAAAAAGCCATTGACGCTGTCAATGCTGCTGAAAGGCCGGTCATGCTTATTGGTGGGGGCGTTATTAATGCCAATACAGAATACGAAGCTATGGATTTGGCAGAAAAGCTGCAAATTCCTGTAGCAAATACTCTTATGGGCCGTGGTGCCTGCAGTGATTATAGACGGATTGCCCTAGGAATGACGGGAATGCATGGTCACGCCAAAGCTAATAATGCAATAAAACAAGCTGATTTGATTTTGGCTTTTGGCAGTCGTTTTAATGACAGATTAACGGATGATGCTGACAGCTATGTAGCACATAAAACTATTGTGCATATGGACATAGATCCGGCAGAAATTGACAAAAATATTTATTCTGAAATTGGGATTACAGGAGATATGAAGAAAAGCCTGCACCTAATAAAGGAAGCTTGTGAACCTAAAGATTTGAGCAATTGGTGGAAGCTTATTGATTCTTGGCCCACTTGGGAAAATGATACCGGTGACGAAGAAGCACCTAAATTTTTTCAAGCTTTAAACTCTATTTTAAAAGGCAAAGATTATATTATAACTACTGATGTAGGACAACACCAAATGTGGGCAGCACAGCATATTAAGATCCAATTTGCCAGACAGTGGATTACTTCCGGAGGTTTGGGAACAATGGGTTTTGGTTTGCCTTCAGCCATGGGAGCTCAAGTTGCCAGACCTTCAAGCAGAGTTATAAGCATATCAGGTGATGGTGGGTTTAAAATGACAGGTTCTGAGCTTTTCACTATTGCCTCTAATAACATACCGGTGATCTCTATTGTGTTCAATAATAGTGGTTTGGGTATGATTAGACAGTTACAAACAGTTCTGTTTAACAAGCGTTTCATGGCTTGTGAATGTCCGGGTGCTGTAGATTTTGTAAAATACGGAGAAGCTTTCGGTATTTCAGGTACGCGGGTCACAACACCTGAGGAATTAGCAGAAGCAGTGGGATTAGCACTTAAGGAAAACAAACCCCATGTTATTGAAGTTATTATTAATGCCAAAGATATGGTAAAACCTATGGTAGCTTCAGGCAAAGGCATTAACTCTTTTGTTAAATTTGATGCTTAAGTTGCATAATGAAAAAATGACTTTCGCTTTAGCGAAAGTCATTTTTATAAAGATGTGGGGAACTATTTGTTTGTTAAGTGTAATAATCTTGACAAGGCTATACCAATGTGGTAATCTATTCAAGTATAGACTCTAGTAGTCTATCTCCGACCGCACGAAGAGGTTCTAAAATCTCCGCGAGGAGTACCGTATTTGGCGAGTATAAGAAGAGGGAGGTGCACTCATGTACGCAGTAATTCAAACAGGTGGAAAACAATACCGTGTTAGCGAAGGCGACGTTCTTAATGTAGAAAAGTTAGCCGTTGAAGCCGGTGAAAATGTTGTTTTTGATAAAGTTTTGACTGTAGTTAATGATGGTGATGTAATGATCGGTAAACCGGTTGTTGAAGGCGCTAAAGTAACTGCAAAAGTTGTGGAACATGGCAAGGCCAAGAAGATTTTTGTTTTCAAATATAAAGCAAAAGCTAACTATCGTAAGCGTCAAGGCCATCGTCAACCATATACGCAAGTAGAAATTACTTCTATCGAAGCATAAGACAATGATTAGAATTAATATTGAAAAAAATGAAAGCAACCTAATAGTTGGGTACACGGTTAATGGACATGCTGGTTTTGCTCCTGAGGGTCAAGACATTGTATGTTCGGCTGTGTCTACTTTGACTATGGCTGCTATTAATGGACTAGAAGAGCATTTGCAGTGTGAACTAGCTTATGAAATTAAAGACGGTTACCTGCAAGTAGAGCTAAAACAAACGCCGGATGATTTAACGCAAGCGATTTTGGCTACCATGGAAATGGGGCTGAAAGATATTGCTGAACAATATCCGCAGCGTGTTCGTATTCAGGAACACAGGAGGTGAAATACCATGATTAAAATTCAATTACAATTATTCGCACATAAAAAAGGTACAGGTAGTTCTCATAATGGTCGTGATTCTAATGCTCAACGTTTGGGCACTAAGGCTCACAATGGCCAATTAGTAACAGCCGGTAGTATAATTGTTCGTCAACGTGGTACTAGGTTCCATGTTGGTAACAATGTGGGCATAGGCAGTGATTACACTATTTATGCTAAAGTTGAAGGTACTGTTGCTTTTGAAAGATTGGGCAGAGACAAACGCCAAATAAGCGTATATCCTGTCGTTACAGAAGCATAATTGCACAACAAAATCCCCGTTACTTAGGTAACGGGGATTTTTTCTTTTATTCAGCTGTTATAAAGTCTTGACGTAGATGTTAGAAGTCAAGTTTTATACTGCAAAAAACCTTGCAGGGTTTTTTTATTAGTATTTTTAGTATATAATATAGGAATGAATATTCATTTCATAGAAACGGAGATATATCATGTTATTTATTGATAGAGCAAGAATATATGTGGAGGCCGGAGCCGGTGGTGATGGTGCTTCTAGTTTTCGCAGAGAAAAATATGTGTCCTGTGGCGGCCCTGACGGTGGCAATGGTGGCCGCGGCGGTAGTGTTGTCATAGTAGCTGACAAAAATTTAAATACTTTGGTGGATTTTCGCTATAAACGTAAATTTGTTGCCAAAAAAGGTACAAATGGTGGAGCCAAAAATTGTACAGGTGCTATGGCAGATGATGTTATCGTGCGAGTACCTATGGGAACTTTGGTAAGAGATGACATAACTGATGCTATACTTGTTGATTTAACCGAGGATGGACAAAAATTCACAGTAGCTAAGGGTGGTCGTGGCGGTAAGGGGAATGCTTGCTATGTAACGGCAGTTAAACAAGGGGTTACCTTTTCTGAAAAAGGAGAGCCGGCACATTCTTCTTGGATAAAGCTGGAGCTGAAATTATTAGCTGACGTAGGCATGGTAGGATATCCCAGCGTGGGTAAATCAAGTATTGTTTCCAGAGTTTCTGCTGCCCGCCCCGATATAGCGGCGTATCACTTCACTACGTTGACACCGGTTTTAGGTGTGGTGCGCATTGATTCTGAACGTAGTTTCGTGTTGGCGGATTTACCGGGACTTATTGAAGGTGCAGCTTCGGGGGTAGGTTTGGGACATGACTTCTTGCGGCATATAGAACGCACTAAAGTTATTCTTCATGTACTAGATGTATCAGGCATGGATGGCCGCGATCCTGTAGAAGATTTTGACAAGATAAATAAGGAATTAGCTTTATATAGCGAAAGATTAGCTAAACGTCACCAGTTAGTAGTTGCCAACAAAATGGATTTGCCTGATGCTCAAGAAAATTATGAAAGAGCAGCAGAATATGTGACGAGTAAGGGCTATGAAATAATGAAGGTTTCAGCGGCAACTGGTGAAGGATTACAAGCGCTTATGTACAAGGCTTACGAGATGTTACAGAATTTTGTGCCTGACGAAATAGAAATTGCTGAAGCAGCAGCTCCTGAAAATCCCGATGCTTTTGAAATTGTTCCCTGTGAGGATGCTAATTATGAAATTAAAGGGAAAAATATTGAGCGTTTGGTGGCAATGACTAATTTTGATAATGAAGAAGCATTGTATCGTTTCCAATTAATTTGGCGCAAACTAGGTATTGAAGCGGCATTGAAGGCCAAGGGAGTAAAAGAGGGTCAATCAATACGTATTCGCGATATGGTTTTCGAATATAAAGAGCAAGAATAAAAGGCAGGTATTAACCGTGAACAGAGAAGTGTTGGTAAAAGCCAAAAGAATAGTCGTAAAGGTTGGGACAAGTACTATTACTTATCCAAACGGCAAAATGAATTTCACGCAGATAGAACGATTGGCCAGAGAATTGACTGACCTTAGCAATCAGGGCCGGGAAATTATTCTAGTAACTTCAGGTGCTGTGGCTGTAGGAGTAGATCGTTTAGGACTTACCGAAAAACCAAAGACTATTCCGGGAAAACAAGCTGCTGCTGCTGTAGGACAGGGCATTTTGATGCATGTGTACGAAAAGTTATTTGGAGAATATGGCCAGATAGTTGCTCAGGTACTTTTGACCAAGGGAGATGCTGTTGACAGGCATCGCTACACTAATTCACGTAATACTTTTCAAGCTTTGCTAGAGCAAAAGGTTATTCCCATAGTTAACGAGAATGATGTGGTTGCTTTGGATGAACTAAAAATAGGCGATAACGATAATATGTCAGCGTTAGTAGCTGGTATTGTAGATGCGGATGTCGATATTATTTTATCTGATGTGGCAGGTCTCTACACCGCTAATCCTCAGACTAATCCATCTGCTACCTTGCTTTCTGAAGTAACTGATATTACTCCGGAAATAGAAGCCAGTGCAGGCGGCGCAGGTACAAAAAATGCCGTGGGTGGTATGTTTACAAAACTACAAGCCGCTAAAGCCGCAGTTAGTTCCGGTATTAATTTAGTTATTGCATTGGGAGAAGAACCCAATGTTATTACCAGAATTTTAAATGGTGAAGAGGTAGGAACATTATTTGTTTCTAAGGAAAATCGACTGCAATTCCGCAAACGTTGGTTGGCCTTTGGCGCTCGTATTATGGGCAAAATTGTTGTGGACGCTGGGTGTGCAAATGCAATATGCAAGGCAGGTGGGTGTAGTGTTTTGCCTGCGGGTATAACAACAGTTGTTGGATGTTTTGAAACTGGAAATACTATTAGCGTAGTTGATGGTGCTGGCCATGAAATGGCTCGAGGATTAACTAATTATTCTTCTGAGGAATTACATATAATTAAGGGTGCTAAAACGTCAGAAATAGAAGAACTTATTGGGCACAAACATTTTGATGAAGTGATTCATCGTGATAATTTGGTTATTTTATAAATTATAGTAAAGCGTGTGTTATTAAGTGTTAGTGGTACTTTATATTTCTACAATAGGAGGGAAATATGGGTGTTCAGGAAACAGTAAGGGAACAAGCACTAGAAGCTAAATATGCTGAAATTGATTTAGCTTTGCTATCTGATCAAATAAAAAACAAAATATTATTTGCCATGGCAGATGCTCTGATAATTGAGCAGGGCCGCATTTTGAATGCAAATGCTTTGGATATGAAACTAGGCCGTGAAAAAGGAATGAGAGGTTCTTTTTTGGATCGCTTGCTTTTGACTGATGTTCGGTTGGAAGCTATAGCCGATGGTTTACGCAAAGTAGCACAACTGCCGAATCCGGTTGGTCAAATAGTGGATGGCAGGACTTTGCCAAATGGGCTGACTATTACGAAGGTTAAGGTGCCCTTGGGTCTTATTGGCATTATCTATGAGGCTAGGCCAAATGTAACGGCAGATGCTATAGGTTTGTGTATTAAGTCAGGCAACGCAGTAATTTTAAAAGGCGGTTCCGAGGCTATTAATTCTAACAAAGTCATTAGTGATGTACTGGCCGTAGCAGGTGAGCATGCCGGTATGCCCAAAGGAGCGATTCAATTTATTAACACAGCTGATCGTACTGCGGTAGATGCGTTGATAACTTTAAATGGCTTGGTAGATGTTGTTATTCCACGTGGCAGCGCTGGTCTAATTCAAATGGTAGTAAAAAATAGTACCGTTCCTGTTATTGAAACGGGTGCGGGTGTTTGTCATACTTACGTAGATTTTTCGGCTAATGTGGATATGGCGGTTGCCATTGCTTTTAATGCTAAAGTTTCTAGACCATCTACTTGTAACGCCATGGAAACATTGCTGGTACATAAAGATATTGCAGAGAAATTTATGCCACTTATGCTAGCTAAATATAAGCAAGCCGGTGTTATTATTATTGGTGATGATGATTCTCGAAAATATGACGATAAAATTGATGCCGCTACCGAAAGTGCGTGGGGAACTGAGTATGGTGATTTACACGTGAACGTGAAAATTGTCAATAGTATGGAGGAAGCAATAGAGCATATACGTAAATATGGCACAGGTCATTCTGAGGCCATTGTAACGGAAAATTATGCTAATGCTAGGAGATTTCAGGCGGCTATCGATGCGGCAGCCGTTTATGTAAATGCATCAACACGCTTTACTGATGGATTCGAATTCGGCTTTGGCGCAGAAATTGGCATTAGCACACAAAAACTTCATGCTAGAGGACCTATGGGATTGCCGGAGCTTACAACTTTCAAATATTTAATTAATGGTAACGGTCAAATAAGGTAATATAAAAAAGTGGCGGGTATGTGAAGAAAAAACATTATTCTGTCACTTTTTTAATGTATATTAGTGGAAAACAAAAGCATGGAAATTATAGTTGCTATTATATTTAGTTGGAAAGTGAGATGGCCATGGTGAAGTTTCTAAAAAACAACAAATATCTAATAATCATTGTCCTTGTGCTCATTGCAGCAGGTTTTGGTGGATATAAATACTACCAAAATAAAGAAAAGACTAGTGAACCGATAGTAAAGACGGCTGCGGTAGAGCGAGGTAATGTACGAAAAACCATTTCTGCGACCGGTGCTTTAAGTGCTGTTGATAATGTTGATATTAACTCTAAAATAACTGGGAGAATTGTTTCTGTTTTTGTGAAAGAAAATCAACATGTTGAAGCAGGACAAAAATTAGTACAGCTGGATGATACAACTTTGATGGCCACGCAAAGACAAAAAGAAGCTTTACTTACAGATGCTAGAGCTAAATATGATCGTTATACAGAGTTAATCAACCAAGGAGCTATTGCTCGTAGTGATTACGATACAGCGAAAGCCGATTATTTGGTGGCGCAAGCAACATATGATAGTGCTGTTTCTAGCACAAAGGATACCACTATTTATGCGCCTATTTCCGGCTCCATTATAGGTAAACCCACACCGGTTGGGCAGACAGTATCCTCAGGTATTTCTACGCCGCAGGTTTTGATGTCGGTAGCAAACTTAGATAAAATGCAAATAGAATTAATGGTGGATGAATCTGATATTGGGCAAGTTGTTATTGGACAAAAGGTTGAGTTTACGGTAGATTCTTATACTGATCGTACTTTTACCGGTAAGGTCCGCCTAATATCCCGTAGTGCTACAACGACGAATAATGTTATATATTATAAAGTATATGTTGATGTTGACGATGCTGATGGCAAATTGTTGCCAACTATGACGGCTAGAGCAAATATTGTAGTGGGCGAAAAAGATGATGTCCTAATGGTGCCGACTACTTGCCTGCGTACTGAAGGAAAACAAAAATACGTACAAGTATATGATGAAAAAACTAAAGCTATAACTAATGTAAACGTAGAATTAGGAATGACCGGTGATGATAGTGTCGAGGTTACCGGAAACTTGCAAGAAGGACAGAAATTGTTAGTTAAGGCGACTAAAGTTACTACTACAACTCAAAAAAATAACATACTTGGTGGTGGCGGACCACACGGGCCGGGCATGTAAGTAAAGGAGCAGGCTAATGGCAGTCATTGAATTAAAGGATATAATGAAGACTTACGTTATGGGGGATTCTATTGTGCATGCTTTGGATCATGTGACTGTTAATTTTGAAGTAGGTGTTTTTACAGCCATTATGGGACCATCCGGCTCCGGGAAGTCTACTATGATGAATATTTTAGGATGTTTGGATCGTCCAACATCAGGACAATATTATTTAGATGGTAAGGACGTAGCCGGATATACTGATGACGAATATGCGAAAACTCGTAATCGTAAAATAGGTTTTGTTTTTCAGAACTTCAATTTGTTGTCAAGAATTAGTGCTTTGGATAATGTAGCATTACCATTGATTTATGCCGGTATTGACTATGATGAACGTTGTGAAAGAGCAAAAAAGGCTTTGGAGTCAGTAGGTTTAGGCGATCGCCTAGAGCATAAACCAAATGAAATGTCAGGAGGTCAAAGGCAACGTGTAGCAATCGCTAGGGCGCTTATTAACAATCCGGCTATTGTTATGGCCGATGAACCTACGGGCAATTTAGACAGCAAATCTACTTTTGAAATAATTGATATTTTTAAAGAATTAAATGCTCAGGGCAGAACGATAATTATGGTAACTCATGAACCGGAGATTGGTGAAATGACAGAAAGAATCGTCACTATGCGTGATGGCAAGATGGTTAGTGATGAACGGAGGTAGCCTCTAATGTTTCAAGAATGTATAAAAATGGCCATTGATGGCATGATTACGAATAAACTTCGTACTTTCTTGACCATGCTAGGCATTGTTATTGGTGTTGGTGCTGTTATTGCCATGGTTTCGTTGGGGTTTGGTATGCAGGAGCAGGTTAAAAACAATATCTCTAGTTTAGGTAGTAATTTGCTTATTGTTATGTCAGGAGGTCGTACTGCATCCGGTGCAAGAATAGCAGCAGGCAGTGGTTCTAAACTTACCTATGACGATGCCAAAGCTATTGAAAAGAGCGTTGATGGCGTTAAATATGTGGCGCCTTCCGTGCAAGCTAGTTATCAGCTAGTTGTAGGCAATCAAAACTGGACCTCTACTGTAGAAGGAACTACACCTAATATTATTGATATTAGAAGTTTTAAAATAGACGATGGACATATGTTTACGGACAGAGATTTAAACAGCAGAAGCCGTGTTTGTGTTATCGGCCAGACTGTCGTTGATAATTTGTATCCTGAAGGGTCGCCTGTAGGAAAAATAATTCGCATAAACAAGTCGCCTTTTCAAGTTATTGGCACATTGGCGGCCAAGGGCCAATCGGCTAATGGGCAAGATCAAGATGATGTGGTATATATTCCTTTAACTACTGCTCAGCAAAGAGTAATGGGTATTACTTATATTAGAAATATAACAGTTCAAGCTGAAAGCGAGAACACCGTTGATTCAGCACAGGCTGATATTGAGGCTTTGCTGCGTACAAGGCATAAGATTAAAGCAGGCGGCGACGATGATTTTACTGTCAGAAACTTATCGGCTCTAATGGAGACCATGGTTGAGACTACAGGGACAATAACTTTGCTGTTAGGTATTATTGCTGCTATTAGTCTATTAGTTGGCGGTATTGGTATTATGAACATTATGTTGGTATCTGTTACAGAACGAACAAGAGAAATTGGTATCAGAAAGGCTTTGGGAGCAACCTATAATAACATTTTATTACAGTTTCTTATTGAGGCGGTAGTTATAGGTGTTGCCGGCGGTATTATTGGCACAATTTTTGGTGTTGTCACAGCGCTAGTCATTGCAAATTTTGCCGGTTGGAGTGCGGTAATTTCTGTTTGGGCTATTGTTATTGCTGTGGTCTTTTCCGTTGGTATTGGCTTGTTTTTTGGTATTTACCCAGCTAGACAAGCGGCACTGCTGGATCCCATTGATGCATTGCGTTATGAATAAGAATAAAACAACTTATGCTGAAATATGGCGGGCATGGATTAAATATTGCCATGAACCCAAAACTGTTTTTGATTTCAAAGATAGGGCAAAAGCCTTATTTTTATTGGGTATCCTTGCTTTTATTATCTATTTGCTTGTACAAGTTATTTTTACTTGTTATAATATAAAAATAAACTTGGGCACTTAGAGAGGAATGCTGAAATGAACCGTAAGAAATTGGGAATTATGGGTGGGACTTTTGATCCTATACATAATGGTCACTTGGCTACTGTGGAATTTGTGCGCAGGAAATTAGGCATAGAAAAAGTATTGTTTATCCCTGCTTATGTAGCTCCGCATAAAATTGGCGGAGAATTTGCCCCGGTTCAGGACCGTTATAAAATGACAGAACTGGCAATAGACGGTAATCCTTACTGGGAACTTTCTGATATAGAATTGCAGCGCGAAGGGGTTTCCTATACTTACGATACAGTTGTGGCTTTAAAGGAACAATATGGTAAAGACTATGACCTTTTCTTTATTGTTGGTGCTGATTCTGTTGCTGAACTAGCTTCATGGCATAGAGTACGCGAAATAATGCAGTTTTGTACCTTTGTAGCGGCTACTAGGCCTGGATTTGCTCTTACCGTTGACAAAGTAATAGAAACTTTTGGAGAGCTAGGGAGGAAAAGAATTCTCTGGGTTGATACCCCGGAAGTAGATATTTCTTCCACAGAAATAAGAGAACGTGTTAAAATAGGGCATCCTATTAACGAATTGGTGCCTAAGGCAGTAGCGGAGTATATTCAACAGAAAGACCTCTACCGCCGGTAGTGGTTTTTCTGTTTTATTTTTCGAAAGGAGCCAAAGAACATGGAATTTGCAGAAATGAAGGAGCTATTAAAGGCATCTTTGCCCAGTAAAAGATATGAACACTCAATAGCTGTTTATAAAACTGCTAGAGAATTTGCTTTGGCTCACGGCGTAAACGTGAAAAAAGCTGAAATATCAGCGCTTTTACATGATTGCGGACGAGAGATACCAAGCCGCGAAAATTTGGACAAAGTAGCAGAATTAGGAATTGAAATAGATGATGTGGAAAGTAACCAACCAATTTTATTGCATGCTAAACTAGGCGTTTATTATGCAAAGAATAAATATGGGGTTACGGACAAAGAAATTTTGGAAGGCATCTTGTATCATACTACCGGTGCTCCACATATGAGCAAGTTAGCAATGGTGGTATATTTAGCTGATTTGCTGGAACCTACAAGAAGTTTTCCCGGTATTGAAGAAATGTATGATTTAGCAAAAATTGATTTGGAAAAAGCTATGTTTAAAGCTTATGCTCAGACTATCCGCTATTTATTGGAATATGATTTATTAATTCATCCAAGTTGTATTGCAGGGTATAATGAAATAGCAATTAAGTATAAAAAAGAAAAACTTGGCAGATAGGAGCGAGTTAATGAGCGACGAAGAATTAGGTAAAGCCCCCAAGAAGTTTAAACGACGAGTTCGTTGGGGGCGTTTGCTATTGTTTATTATTATTGCACTTGCTTTAGTTGCCGGAAGTTTCTTTTTAGGACGGATGGCTTTTAGAATATTATTTGCACCTAAGGTTCCGGTGGTTGCTGCAACAGAAGATATTGGAACTGATGAAATATTAAATAAACGTATAAATGTTTTGCTGCTGGGTATTGATGATGGCGATAGTGAAGAATTTGGAACAGATGCACCCAAACGTACTGATGCTATGATGGTGGTGAGCTTTGATACAGAACATAATGAAGTATCGATATTGTCTATTCCCAGAGATACGCGTGTAAGCATCCCGGGTCACCGTGCTCCGGATAAAATTAATGCGGCCTATGCTTATGGCGGTATTAATCTAGCGAAGCAAACGGTTGCTAATTTATTGCAAATTCCTATACACTATTACATTTTGGCTAATTGGCAGGGCTTTATCCAAATCATGGATATTTTGGGCGGCGTTGATTTATACGTAGACCATAATATGAATTATGAAGATCCCTATGCTAATTTAAAGATTCATCTCCAACAGGGCTTTCAGCATTTAGACGGCGAAAAAGCCGGAGAATATGTACGTTTTAGACATGATGAACTAGGTGATATTGGCAGAGTACAGAGACAACAGAAATTTTTCAAGGCATTGGCTAGTGAGTTTTTTAGCGTGGGTAATGTAGTAAAACTACCTTCAATAGCAGGTGCATTGACAAAAAATGTAGAAACTGATATGGATACTTTGACTATGATTAGAGCAGCAAATAGTTTTAAATTATTTGGTGGCGAAAGAGTTCAATCAGAAATGATATATGGGGATTTCAAAACTATTGATGGACTTAGTTATTGGGTAACATCACCTAAGCAAGTAACAAAATCTTTAGATGAGTTAAAGATTCCCCATAGAAAAATAGAAAAAATTTAAGAGGAGATGGTAAAGTACATGACAAACGTAAAAAAAATGGCAAACCAGATAGCGGCGCTTGCTGCCGACAAGAAAGCAAATGATATTTTATTACTGAATATGGATGGAATCTCACCGGTAACTGATTATTTCATTATTTGTAGTGCCAGCAACACTACACTAGTTAAGGCTATTGCCGATAATATAGAAGATAAAATGGCTGAAGCTAAAATATTGCCTATGCATAAAGAAGGCTACGCCGAAGGAAAATGGATACTTATGGACTATGGTTATTGTGTAGTCCACGTGTTTCTAGAAGAAGAACGCAATTTTTATAATCTAGAACAATTGTGGGCGGATGCACCGTCCGAGACATATGTGGAGAAAGAAAACAAATGATGGAAGAAAAAAAGAAAATTGAAGTAAAAACAGTAGGCAGCCATCGCGTTGGCGACGTTTGCGAAATGACTGTTGTACGTGAAAATGAAATGGGTGCATTTCTGGATGCTGGGACAGGCAATACCTCTGATGATATTTTATTGCATAAAATGCAACAAGATGCCCCTTTGAAAATAGGCGATAAGGTACAGGTTTACTTGTATCTAGACCCCCATGGCAGGATGACTGCCAGCAGAAAATTGCCCAAAATGCAAGAGGGGCAGCTGGGCTACGTAAAAGTCCTCTCTGTGACTAAAAATGGTGGGTTTGTGGATATTGGTGCAGAACGTGGGGTATTCTTACCTTACAGTGAAATGAGTGGACACGTGGCCCCTGATCAACTTATCTGGGTAAGGTTATACCGTGATAAAAGTGGACGGCAAGCGGTAAGCATGAAGGTATACGAAGAGATGATTAAGGCTTCTGTATCTGCTAAGGACGTAAAAAAAGGAGAAATGCTAACAGGTACCGTTTACAATATTTTGCCTGAAGGATTCTTCATCGTTACTACAGAGCGGTATATAGGGTTTATCCATAGAAGTGAAGTGCCTTCCGGTCGTTTAGATTTTGGACAAAAAGTTACAGGACGTGTGACCTTTGTTCGTGAAGACGGAAGACTGGATTTATCAATGCGTGCACTTAAACAAGATGCTCGTATTAATGATGCAGACGTTATTTTAGCTCTGTTGGAAAAACGCCGGGGAGCTATGCCATATGGTGATGATACGCCGGCGGAAATAATAAAAGATGTTTTTGGTATTTCCAAAGCTGCTTTTAAACGTGCGCTCGGAAAGCTGATGAAAGAGGGCAGAATCCTACAAGAAAACGGTTGGACTTCCCTTACTGAAAACAAGGAAGAACCGGAAATGATGGACAAACCTATTGACAAAGATTTAGATAATAAATTATAATAGCAGGGTAAGTCTTTTGGGGGCATAGCTCAGCTGGGAGAGCGCTTGCATGGCATGCAAGAGGTCAGCGGTTCGATCCCGCTTGTCTCCACCAATAAATAATGCGGTTATCGGGTTTCCGGTGACCGCTATTTTTTTGCCCAGATGCCAGTAGAGCATAAACTTAAATAAAGATTGATAGACGAGAAAATAACTAGCACAGAAATTGTAACAAGATTCATTGCTAATATAATTACTCGACTGAAAAAAGAGCGGACAATCTCTCTTTATAGTATCAAGAAAAATAGTACTATGTTTTAGTGTGGTGCTTATGATATTTTAGAATTTTTGCCAGGAGCAAGTCTTGGGTCAATGAGAGACTTCAGGAAAATATAGCTATTATTGGGGATATAGTATACAATAAATATATAAACTATATATTTCAGCTGGAAAAAGCAGGATAGATGAAATTGATATTCAAATACTTGCTTAGTTCTATACTGACAACAAGTCGCCATTTAAGGGGGACTTTTTTTATTTACTTTATAGATGCAGGCAATCGCCACATCTGGGTGTGCTCCAAAAAAGCTAGATTAGCTGCTTAAAGTAGATTTAAAAAACTAAAAAAGTAAGAAAGGAAAGTGATAGTAATGAATGAAGATATTGTAAAAGGCAAATTGAAAGAGTTGCAAGGAAGAATTCAAGAACAATGGGGAGAAATAACCGATGATGAATTCAACAAAACCGAAGGGCAAAAAGACAGACTATTAGGGCTTTTACAGACAAAATATGGATATTCTAAAGAAAAAGCTGAAGCTGCCTTTAAAGAGTTATTAGGCAAAAAATAAAAGCCAAGTTTATACTAATTGGTTTTTAATGGACACAAGTTTTTAGCGGTTTATGTTTTGCGCTAGGGTTAAATGTAAAGGAGAGAATAAAATGTTATTAAGTAGAATTATGAAAGTCAGTTCGATTTTGTGTGTTTTGTTAGCAATGTCCATTGGTGTTGTAAGTGCCCAGTCTGTTGAAGAAAAAAGGCAAGAAATCCGCAATATAGCAAGTGATACATTAAGTGAAGTGTATAAGCTTCAACCAAATGCTGAGAACGCTGTTGCAGATGCGGCTGGTTATGCGGCTTTTACGATTACTGATGCTAGGCAACTATTTATTGATAGCGGAGTAGGTAAAGGTATGGCTGTAGACAATGCCACGGGGCAAAAAGTTTTCATGAAGACCGGAGATGTTCAGGTAGGTTTTGATTTACAAATAAAAAAATATGCTGTGTTATTTGTCTTTGGAACAAAAAAAGCGTTTTCTGATTTTATCACTAGTGGTTGGAAATTTGACGGCCAGGCTAATGTAGCGGCAAATGATAGTCTTGCAGGGGATTCTTTGCAAGGAGCGTTTCCTGTATCAGCCGATGTTTGGATGTATCAGGTAACGGACAAAGGACTTGAATTTAGCCCAAAAGTAAGAGGCATTAGTTATTTCAAAGATAGCAAATTAAATTAAAGCTTGTATTAAATTTGTAAAAGTGGCCATTTTCATGCCTTTGGCTGTTATGCTGGTAATGGAACTTTTAGGTCGAATTAGTTATAATATGCAACAAAATTCTACTGTTTTTTGCAAATGCCTCTTAGAGAATGTATAGCCATTATTTTAAGAGGCGGTCATTTGCCACCGTTAGCAGAAAATATCTAATGAGATTTCTGAGCCGCAATGCCGGTTGGCAAGATGTTATTGCCTATTCTACAAAAACTAAGTTTGCAAGTTGTAGAGCGATTAAGTTCGGAATATGGATCTAATAAATCAGAAAACTCGAACCGTTGATTGTAAAAGGATAAAAACCAAAAGGAGGTATCTTTAAATGTTGTACACTATTGTAGCTATTATTATTGCAGTTGTAATAATGAAATATTTCGGGATACTGTAATTAGTGACTATCCAAAAGAGTGAAAAAGTGTGCAAAATATGTTAATTTGATATATAATCAAATTAGAATAAGGAGGTGTTGATATGTTTATTAATGATTATCTTGAAAAGAAAAAACGTAAAGAACGAGTTGAGGCAGTGAAAACCGCAACTATTGCAGCTGGGGTAGGAATTGCAGCAGGCCTCGCTGCTGGAGTTCTTTTAGCACCTAAATCCGGAAAAGAAACGCGTGCCGCTATTGCCAAAAAAGCCGAAAAAGCTGCTGAGATGGCAAAAGACGCAGCCATTTCAGTAAAAGAAGATTTATTGAACAAGGAAGAGCAATTGAAACATAATATTAAAGAGTTAAAAGAAAAAGCTAAGGATACTCCTAATGAGACAATCGACGTTCCGGTAGAAACGCTAACTAAAAACAAAGATTAGTCCAGTTAAAAATTTACAGACTTTCTCGATGTTGTCTCAAAGAAAAATCAGAAAAAGCAAATCCACCTGCAGTTGAATAAAGGGCGCTGTCATAAAGGTGAAAGGAGTTTCGTATGTTTCTCACCTATCAGGATATTATGGTTTTAATAGTAAGTTTTATCGTTACTAGTTTGGGCATTGCGGTGTTAATACTCCTAATAGTAGCTTTGGTTAAGTTGATTAATACGGTAAGTAAAGTCAATAAACTATTAGATGACAATGCCGAAGACATAGGCAAAACGGTAAAAAAACTACCGGAGCTAGCTGAAAATATTGACAAAACTTTAATCAGCGTAAATGGTACTATTGATGAAGTTAATGGTACATTTCTTGCCACTAACCCAGCGGTTAACAGTGTTACAAGAATCGCCGATATTGTTGAAAATGTTGCAAATGTGATTATTAATTTGCTTGCAAAAAGAAATTAAATGTGCAACATAATACCTAGCTCAATTTAAAAAATTATATACTAAAAAAATTGGTTATCTGTAAAATGTTGGGATAACACAGTATAAGTTAAGCTTACCGGTGGTCTGATAATGACCATCGGTATTTTTTGCCTTGGAAGATAAAACCATATTTTCTAATATCTTAAATATTTTAATACCATAGCTAATTCTTCTTAGACTCTTAATTTATGCTGCCAAAGACTTCTTCCAATCAGAAAACTTCGTCCATACGCAAAAAGTTTATGCGATTGGTGGTGCATAGATAATTGGTTGCATCATGAATGGGACTCATCTAGGGAGGCAAATATAGATATATGATAAATATGGGGCTGTTGCACATAATAAAAAATGTGCAACAGTTTTTTTAAAAATAATCATCCACCCGCTATGCGGGTGGATGATTATTTTGGTTTGATACTAAACATTTTACTTTAGTGATAGTTTAGAGCGACAAGGGAGCAAAGAAACCATAAATTGAAAGCTATATCGGCAAGATTCAACAGTTTTAGGAGAAAAAACTCAAATGTTAAAATAGTGTTGGTTCGCCAACCACACAAAAATAACAGAGGAGATATCAAAGTTAGACAGTCGAAGGCTATCACAAAACAGTTGGAACTGCAAATATCATATAGTTTTTGCTCCGAAGTATGGAAGAATAGTAATGTACAGGGAAATGTTAATGTAGTGCGTTAAATCAAAAATGATTTTGGCAGTAACTGACAAAGGCTTGCATCAGAGGTGTAAGTCTTTTTTTCTTTTTATAAAAGATGTAAATTCCACGAGTAGATAAGGAATCATCAATCTTAAAGTACAACATTTTAGAACTAGGTTCTATATACTTTAACAATGCAGCTCTAATAAAGACAATTTTCTTGTCATTAATTGCGAAAAAATAGGAGGATTGCATTTGTGACATATAAATTATTTCGGAAGGATAAATTTTATACTTCTGGAATATTTTTTTTGCCATATAATATGTTTCATTGCCCTTTGCCAGAAGGACAAAGGGTAGGTTATTAAAATATTTAAAATCAATAGGAGGCTGATTAGAAAATAAGTAGTGACCAGATACAATATCATTTGTTGGTAGAGCGTATTTAAGAAGCTCGTCGTCATTTATTAGCAACTTGGGAACAGCAGCAATTACATGTTCATCTTTAAGGAAAATTTTTTTGCTTTTTCTCTCGGTAATATCATCTACACCAATAAGAAAGTCAATACTGCCGTTTTGCAGTGAAATATTCAAATCCTCGGTGTTTTGTTCAATTGTTTTTATATCACAGGGCATTTCTTTTTTGAATTCAGATATTATAGATGGAAGCATATTTGAACAAAAAAACGCAGAACTGCCAATGGTTATAGTACCAACGTTATTGGTTCCGGAGGATTTTATAGCTCTATATAGGGCCTCCTCAATTTTCTGCATTTTTTTTGCTGCTTGGATATATTTAGCACCTGCTTCAGTAAGTATAATGGGTTTTACTCCGCGATAAAAAAATTGGGCACCATACTTTAATTCTTCTTTTTTTATAATGGTACTAAGTGCAGGTTGAGTAATAAATAATTTTAGTGCAGCCTTAGAAAAACTTTGCTCTTCGCTGATGACCATAATATATTTCATAACTTTATCCACTTAATATCATCTCCTGTATTTATGTTAGTATACTTAAAAAAAGTTCAAAAAACAAGGTATAAACCCCATAGTTAGGCGAAATATCTCATTTTTGAGTATAAGTTTATTTATATATTAAGTTATAAATATATGAATTGGTATTTATCTGTTTGCAAAGGTAGAATTAAAGCAGATTAATGAAAATAGTTAAACTATTAGTTAATAAGGAGGAAAATTTATGGACTATTTAGCAGAAAAATTCAAAAGATTGGGCATTGATAACGCCCCTGGGCAAGAGACACGCCAGAAAACGGAAAACATGGAAATCAGAGGAGACAAATTGGTAGGGCCTGCAGTTAATTTTTCCCACGGAGATGTTGATGCGCACATTCCTACACCAGGCTCTTTGGATCTTTTTATTGAAGGCTTCAATAAAGGGGGGTGTGTTGCCTATACTGAATACCGTGGAGGAGAGTCCATACGTGAAAATGTGGCTGCAAAATTGGCGAAATTTACCGGCGCTCCTATTGATCCGGATAATGAACTAATTATTACTCCTGGCACACAAGGAGCTTTATTCTTAGCATTAGGCTGCTTAGTAGGACGTGGTGATAAAGTCGCTATTGTAGAACCGGATTACTTCGACAACCGTAAATTAGTTGAATTCTTTGAAGGAGAATTAATACCTGTAAAATTGGACTATTTAGGTCAGGACAGTTGTGCCGGTGTTAATCTTCCTGCTTTAGAGGAATCATTTAAACAAGGGGTAAAATTATTTTTGTTCTCCAACCCCAATAATCCAACCGGTGTTATCTATTCACAGCATGAAATTGAAACAATTGCCGCATTGGCTAAGAAATATAATGTTATTTTGCTGGTAGATGAATTATATTCTCGTCAAATTTTTGATAACCATCCGTATACACATTTAAGAGCATTGACAAATAAATCAGATAATATGCTAACAATTATGGGTCCATCTAAGACAGAATCATTAAGTGGTTTCAGGTTAGGAACAGCTTTTGGTGCTAAATGGATTATTGACAGAATGGAAAAGCTGCAAGCTATTGTGACTTTAAGGGCACCGGGATATTCACAACATGTATTGAAATGTTGGTTTGATGAACCTGAAGGTTGGATGGCTGATAGAATTGCTCAACATCAAAAAATCAGGGATGATTTGGTGGCTGTAGTAAGAAGTCATGAAGGTTGTAAGGTGCGTAAGACAGATGGGGGAAGCTACATCTTCCCATCATTACCACCGATGGATGTCAGCATAAACAGTTTTGCAAAAATAGTAAGGCAATTGACTGGCGTTACAATTACTCCCGGTACGGAATTTGGGCCTCAATTTACCCATAGTTTCAGAGTTAATTTCTCGCAAGATCATAATGATGCAATTGATGCAGTTAAACGTGTTATGACAGTAATGGAACGGTATAGATGTAAATAAAATTGTGTAGTTAATGTGAAAGGGTGAATCAGAATGGATAAGAGCTATTTTTCTGAAGATTTAATCCAAGAAATCAAAGAGAAATTTTACTATGTAGATGAAGACAATCTGGGTAGAAAGCGGCTGTTCTTCGAGAACTCTGGAGGTTCTTTACGTTTAAAAGCAGCCGTGGAAGCTAAGTGCAAATATGAAAAAATCCCGGATTGCCCAGAGAGATATCATGATATTTCCATGCATTTAAGGGCTGTTAAAGAAAAGGGCATTAAAGACCTATTGGAAATAGTTTTCGGAGCTAAATCCGGTGAAGGAGCTTTGGTTACAGAATTAACAGCATCTCAGGTAATGTTCCGTATAGTAAGGGCAATTGTGGAAAACACGCCAGGAACAAATGTGGTAACTACATCCATTGAACATCCATCTGCTTATGATGCAGCAGAATTTTATGCAAAAAGAACAGGAAAAGAATTCCGCGTAGCTATGGCAAATAATAGAACAGGTGGTGTAGATGTAGAAGAAATCATGAAACATGTGGATAAAAATACCTGTATGTTAAGTGTTATGAGTGCTTCTAATATTTCTGGCAATATTTTGCCTATGGCAGATATTGTTAAAGCAGCAAGGGCAGTTAATCCAGATATTTATATTATATCTGATGCCGTTCAGCATATGCCACATTCTGTATTGCACGTTGGTGAATATGGGCTTGATGGTATGAATTTTGCTCCCTATAAAGCGTTTGGTATTAGAGGATGCGGTTATGGTTACGTTTCAGATCGTGTAGCAAAATTATCTCATGATAAATTGCTTAATAAACCGGAAGAAGAATGGGAACTTGGTACTTTTCCACATCCAAACTATGCTGCTTTGAGTGCTATTGTAGATTATGTATGCTGGATTGGTGGTCATTATACAAAAGAAACCGCTAGAAAAACATTGTATGACATAGGGATGAATTCCATCCACAAACAAGAACATTCTTTGCTGATGAGAATGTTAAACGGTTCTCCTGAAGTCCACGGGTTAAGACATATTCCGGGAGTGGAGGTATATTTGGATAACCCGGAAGTGAAGGATAGAGATTTGATTTCTGCTATGGGAATCAAAGGGATGAATGATACTGAACTGAGAAAGGAATATTATCGTCGAGGAGTTACTGTTTTTGAACGCATAAATACAAGCCTTTATTCTAAGAGAATCGTAGAATCATTAGGACTTACAGGATGTATCAGAGTTTCCCCACTTCACTGTCACAGTTTCAAGGATATAGATGAGTATCTAAAGGTAACCGAAGCTATTGCAAAAGAATATAGAAAATAAAAAACCTTACGGGAAGGTTATTTAGCGAAAGGAGCAACTAAATTATGGAAAAACTGAGTAAGATTGCGCTCTGGAAACAAATTTTGGTAGCTATTATTCTTGGGGGGTTAGTGGGAACGTTTGCGCCACAATTAATCCCGATTGTAAAACCATTTGGTACTATTTTTCTTAGATTATTAAAAATGCTAATAGCTCCATTAGTTCTGTTCACTTTGACTAGCGGCGTTTGTAAGATGGGGGATATCAAACAGTTACGTACTGTAGGGGGCAGAATCGTTGGGTTTTTTATTCTGACATCTACTTTTTCGGCAGCCTTGGGCATGGGCTTTTCTTTGCTGACTCAGCCTGGCAAAGGGGTCACGGATTTGCTAACCACAGGTAAGGTAGGCAAAACGGTTACTTATAGCTTTGTAGACAATGCTATTAATTGGATTCCTACGAATATCTTTGAATCTTTAAGCACTGGTGATACTTTGCAAATTATCGTTTTTGCTTTGTTTGCCGGTGTAGTATTGCTATATTTAGGTGATGAATATAAACCATTGGTGGAAATTATTGATAAAGCAGCCGGCGTAATGCTGAAAATGACTGATATGGTTATGAAATATTCCCCCATTGGTATTTTTGCCTTAGTGGCCGAAATGGTTATAAGTATAAGTGCTAAAATGATGGCACAAGTATTGAATTTCATTGCAACAGATTGGGCGGCATGCTTAGTAATTATTTTTATAGTACAACCACTTTTGGTAAAAATATTATCAGGCCAGAGTGCTCTTAAATATCTGAAGAATATTGCTCCATGTATGGTAGTAGCAGCTTCGACTACATCATCTGCGGCAACATTACCCTTGGAATTAAAAATTGCTAAAGAAAAATTGGGCATTCCGGAAAAAATTTATGGGTTTTGTTTACCGTTGGGCAATACTTGCAATATGAACGGTATGGCGGCAGCTATCGGTTGCATTTCAATTTTTGCCTATAACCTATTCGACATGCCGATAACTTTAGCTTCTTGCATTCAGTTTGTATTCTTGGGGTTGGTTTTGTCTATTGGCGCAGCAGGCGTTAAGGGTGCAGGAATTGTCATGTCTTCTGTGTTATTGCAAACTGTAGGCTTACCTTTGACCTTGGTTCCTATTTTAGCAGCAATTTGGCCTATAATTGACATCTGTCATACAACGGCCAACGTAAGTGGCGATTTGGCAGGTACTATAATTGTTGCGAAATCAATGGATATGTTGGACGAAAAAGTGTTTAATTCATAAAATGTTTAGTGCGTATTTGCAATAATATTATCTGAAAAGGAGAAAATATAATGTCTATTGAAAATAAGTTAAAAGAACTAAATATTGTTCTTCCAATGCCTAATCCACCGGGAGCAGTATATCAATCAGGTGTGCTGGCAGGAAATTTTATTTTTACAGCCGGACAAACTCCCAAAGTGGACGGAAAACTTGTTTATAAGGGAAAGGTTGGGCAAGACATATCCTTGGAAGAAGGTGAAAAAGCGGCCCGTCTTTGCTGTTTAAACTGTTTATCAATCATAAATGAAATAGCTGGGAGTCTAGACCGGGTAGAGCGTATTGTTAAAATGACTGGTTTCGTTAATGCTAATGCAGATTTTTATCAACAATCCAAAGTTATTGATGGGGCGTCTTCCCTGCTATATGATATTTTTGGTGAAGTTGGGGGCCATGCACGTAGTGCCGTAGGTTGTTCTGCTTTGCCAAATAACGCACCTTGTGAAGTAGAATTGATTGTCAAATTGCAAGATAAATAACATGTTATGGCAAATTGGGATACATAAGTATTTATTCTGCTCTGCTCTGTCTCATTTTTAAATGTGGAAGAGAGTAACTTTTTGAATAAGGAGTTGAAAACTATGCTAACCATTAACGAAGTCAAAGAAGCACAAAAAAGGTTGGCCCCTTATGTTTATAAAACACCATTAATTCGTTTGCGCAATTTAGATAGTTACCTCAATTGCAAAGTTTATGTTAAAGCTGAATGCATGCAATTAACAAATTCCTTTAAAATTAGGGGAGCCCTTAACAAGGTATTGCAATTAACGCCTGAAGAATTAAAAAATGGTATCGTAACAGCTTCTAGTGGCAATCATGGTAGAGGAGTTGCTTACGCAGCTAAGATGTTGGGTGTAAAAGCAACTGTTGTAATTCCTGATCATGCACCAAAAGTGAAACAGGAAGCTATTAAAGCTTTAGGCGCAGAAGTAATCCTTTGCGATAAAGCAAAACGTTTTGACATTGCAGAGAGTATCAGCAAAGAGCAACAATGTTGCTATATCCATCCCTTTAATGATTATGATGTTATGGCGGGGCAAGGAACAGCTGCTTTGGAAATTTTAGAGGAACTGCCAGAAGCAGATGCAATTCTTACTCCTATTGGGGGTGGCGGATTAATCAGCGGTATTGCCACAGGTGCTAAAGGCGTGAAACCAAACATAAAAATTTATGGATGTGAGCCGGCTCAATTTCCAAGATATACGGTTAGTCTAGCTGCAGGTAAAGTCATAAAAATTCCTATGGGTGATTCTATAGCGGATGGCATACAATCGTTGGCTCCGGAAGATAAAACTTTTCCTATAGTTCAAGCACTTGTGGATAGGGTTTTTGCTGTAGACGAAGAGTATATTTATAAAGGAATGAAATTATTGTTAAACTATGGTAAAGTCTTAGCGGAACCATCTTCTAGCATAAGCATGGGTGCGGTAATGCAAGGTTTGTGCAGATTCAAGCCGGAAGATAAAGTAGTGTTTCTATTGTCAGGAGGCAATGTAGATTTATCTTTGATAAGCAAATTAGATAAAATTAAATTATAATAAAAAAGTTGACAATATAGGAGGTCTGAAAATGATTACTAGTTTTGCTGCACCACATGCCAAAGGAAAAATTGCCAAAGATAAGATATTCGGGGCCGCCGCTGCTGCCAAGGCAGATATTGCTAAGTATGGAAAAGAAGTGGTAGTCAACGGTACCCAGGGTTGCATTTTAGATGAAGACGGCAAATTAGTATGTCTTCCGACCATTGAAAAAGAATTTCGAAAATTACCCATGACTGAAATTATATCCTATGCCCCCATTGCCGGGTTGCCTGAATACTTAGACATGGTTCAGACAGCCTGCTTTGGTGCGCATCGTCCTCAGGGGTATACGGCAGCCATAGCAACCACAGGCGGTACCGGCGGTATTCACCATGCCATTCATAATTATACTTCTGTTGGTGATACGGTGCTGACCTCTGAATGGTACTGGGCTGCTTATAAGAATTTATGTCTTGATAATAACAGGGAATTAGACACATACACAATGCTCAATGATAAAGAAACCTTCAACATTGTTGCCTTAGATAAGCAAGTTCGTAGTTTATTGGTTAGACAAGACAGTGTTTTGATAATTATTAATACGCCTGCTCATAATCCTACAGGTTATTCCTTGAGCTTGCAAGAAATGCAGGCAGTTGTGAATGTGGCAGAAAAATGTGCCAAGGATATGGGCAAGAAAGTAATACTTTTCATAGATGCGGCTTATTTGGACTATGCCGGTGATAAGGATGAAGTAAGGAAGGTATTTAATGCGTTTTCTGATCTTCCGGATGGAGTCTTGACCATAGTTGAATATAGCATGTCCAAGAGCTTTACCATGTATGGTCAGCGGGTAGGTGCAATGATTGGTATTTCTGGCAACGAGGAAGTCATTACTGAATTTAAGAACATTAATACCTATACCAGCCGTGCAACTTGGTCAAATATCAACAGGGCTTGCATGCATTTACTTGTCAATGTTTACAGCAATCCTGAAACTTTGAAGAGAGTAGAAGAAGAAAGAAACTTCTATTATAAGATGACCAAGGCCCGGGCAGATGTTTTCATGAAAGAAGCTAAGGAATGCGACCTAGAAATTATTCCATACAAAGCAGGCTTCTTCATTTCAATCCCCTCTAAGCAACCTGATGCAGTATGCGAGAAATTACATGCTAACCATGTGTTTATCGTTCCATTGGCCGCTGGCATTCGGGTAGCTGTTTGTGCTATTCCTTTGAAACAAATGCCGGGCTTGGCGGCAAAAATTAAAAAAATTTTAGTCTCTGTCGAAGGATAATTGTTAGCAATAAGAAAAGCTAGAATTCAACATAGGTAATATTTAACTACAAGGAGGGAAATATATGAGATTAGCGACAATTAAGCTTAGGGGTCAAGAAATTGCGGGAATTGATATTTCTAAGGGAGTTATGCCAATATCCGCAATAAATGCCTACAAGGGCACAGCATGGCAAACAGAACTGTTTCCTTTAATTTGTGCTGGTGAAGTTGTAGGGTTAACTGATTGGTATAACAATGGCGGCGAAGCCGAATTAGACAAAATTCCTGGCATCATTCCTAAAGAAAAAGTAACTTATGGTCCTCTGTATCGCAATCCAAAACGTATTTTTGGCATTGGCTTAAACTACAAGGAACATGCCGGTGATATTGGATCTGCACCTATAACAGGGTTCCCGGGGAGCTTTTTTAAGCAGGCTGATACTTTAATTGGATCAGGCGATGCCATTAAACTTCCTATGTTAGAAGAGGCACAAAGGACAACCGCAGAAGCTGAATTGGGAATAATCTTGGCAAAGGATTGTAGGGATGTAGATGTAGAAGATTGGCAAAGTGTTATTGCCGGCTATACGACTATTTTGGATATGACGGAAGAGTCTATTCTAAAGGGTAATGATTATTTGCAAGGCAATCCTCGGTATTTGACTATTGTTAAAAATTTTCCCACATTCTTTTCTTTTGGCCCTCAACTTATTACTCCGGACGAAGTTGACGATGTATGTCAACTCAATGTTCAGTCTGTACATAATGGTATAATTCATGCAGAGAATATTGTTGGTCATATGAATCATCTTCCATCTAGGCTGATTTCTCTTCATAGTCGTATTCAAGGTTGGTTTGCTGGTGATGTACTTTCCACGGGTACTCCTAGAGCATTCCCGATTCAGGATGGAGATATAGCTGAGTGCAGAATTCAAGGGCCTGGAGGTTTTGGTATGGAATCCTTGGTGAATCCTGTTGTGGACTTAAAGATTCATCCGGATAAACAATAAAGGAGGTAGGTATTATGGAGTTAGGCTTAAAAGATAAAGTAGTAATTTGTATGTCTTCTGCTACCGGAATTGGCAAAGGGATTGCCACAGAAGTTGCTCGTGAAGGTGCAAAAGTAGTTATTTGCACAGCGGAACCTTTCAAGGCCGATCTCGAAAAAGCCCAGATAGATATTGAAAGGGCAACGGGCAATAGGCCTCAAACATTTATTTATGATGTCAAAGATGCTGTAAGTATTAAAAGAATGATTGATGACGTAGCATCACAATTAGGGAATATTTATGGCCTAGTAAATCTTTGCCCTGGGCCCAAAGCTGGTACTTTTGAGAACCTTACGGAAGAAGATTGGGCGGATGGGTATGAGAAATGCTTGCACAGCTATGTAAATTCTATTCGCGGCGCCTTACCTTATATGAAAGCGGGTGGTGGCGGACGCATTTTGAACAGTACATCTTCCTCTATTAAAAGTGCATTGGATAACTTGATTCTTTCCAACACTTTTCGCATGGGAGTTGTTGGTATGAGTAAAACTATGGCTCGTGAATTTGGACAATACGGCGTTCTGATTAATGTTATGGGGCCAGGGCGTATTTACACTGATCGCATTAAATATTTGAATAATATTCGAGGTGAGAAACAAGGCATTAGTGAAGAAGAATACACAAAACGGGATAGCACATCTTTCCCGCAAAAACGGTATCAGACAGTTGAAGAATATGGACGTATCGTAGCTTTCTTGATTAGCCCGGCCAACAGTGGTGTTAGTGGACAAGCGTTCCTGTGTGATGGTGCGATGACAGATTCTTATTGATGATATGTCAATTAATTAAAACATATATCTGGTAGTTCACAGGCTGTCTTAGCTAATTACTTACATTATTGCGGTGGCGGATTTGCGAGGATGGTTAGAGCATATTGTACGTTCTTTTTAGTCCTGGGAAGATAAACTTGTTTCACAAAATAATTAAAAATAACACAACAGGCTTTCGGCTATTGAAGCTGGAAGCTTGTTTTTAGTATTACCCGTAAAGTATAAACTTTGCATATTCTTTCTCATTGGCGTCTAAAAAGAGTACTATACTAAATGTTCGGGTGAGAAAGCACTCCAACATTTTTTTTGCATAAAAATGAATATAAGAGCGAAATTATCCGGTACAATTAAATTAACCACAAAATAACGAAAGGATGGTGTGAGCAGTCAAAGAAAGTGTGCACTTTTTGTCGTAAAGCTGTGAACTTTGCGGCGAAACCCAGGGTAATTCTTGGTGTAATATGTGTATTTACTGACGAAAATCTGTGCAGTATATTTTATCATTCAAAAAGAGGTCAGCGGTTCGGCCCGCTTGTCTCCACCAGTATTGATGCGGTTGTCGGGTTTTCGGTGGCCGCTATTTTTGTGCACAGGTGACAGTAGAGAACAAACTTAAACAAAGAATGACTAACTAGACAAAAAAAGCAGGTTGATGCCTGCTTTTTTTTACTCTGTATTGGGTTTCAGGACTTTCCAAAAAGACATACGAACAATGAAAAGTTGTGCTTGCTCAACCAAGTAAGTAGTTTATTTAAGACATCAGTGATGGGATACATAAAAGGTGAAAGTGCAATGAAGACTTTTGAAAAACGCTCTGAACGAAAATACAAAGGGAGGTAGCTAAAGCGGCAAGGGCTGAGAGTAGCTTTTATTAGAGGCTTATATCCTCAGAGCAAACCACACATTAGACGGGTGGTCATGATTTAAAATTCTGCAGATGCACAATTGTCGCCTGAAACGAAGGTCATTTTCTTGATGTTCAATTGATCTTTGAGCAGGCTGTAGAATACTTCGATAAGATTCTCACAGGTTGATACCTTCTCAACAAAAACAAGACGAAAATTAGGATAAGCCGTTGCTAATGGAGTGTCAAATGCCTTGCCGAGCATCGTATTGGTTTCAGCACCATCACGAATTCCCTGTGCTTCATAAACTTTTAGGACCTCAGGTAATTAGACAAAAAATTCCCAGCTACAATGGTAAAGTGAAGCGTAGTTATGAATTTTATCGAAAAAATTTTTATTGAAATAAAGAAATTGCACAATAGACAAGTAACAGGCTCATAATGGTGTTTACTATCTTAGCGTATTTAGTGAAAAGCAAATTAAAAAGTGCCCCGAAGGCTGACCAACCCAGCGTAAAAGCGAAGCCTATAAAAGCTAAAAACATTGCGAATTTTAAAAGGGTTAGAGGTTCTTGAGAATAATATGGCAATATATAGGCCTCCATGGACATTATGCCATATATGTAAATCTTGGGGTTTACGAATTGAAGTATAAATCCAGAGATAAAACCGCTGCCACCGGTTCCCTTTTTAAGTTTTGATGAGCTTTTGTAGGTACTCCTGGCCAAATATAACATATAAATAGCGCCAATAATTAATAGGGGCATTTTTACCAGGGGAATATACGAAGCTAATGTCGCGCAAAATAATGTGCACAAGATCATAACAAGAGAAAACCCCACCCATATGCCGAAATTGAAGGGAAGGGCCTTTTTAAAGCCTAAGTGCCCACCATTTGTCATGGACATTATATTATTTGGTCCTGGTGTTGCAGCTGTTGAAACCGCGTATAATAGAAAATTAAACCATTGAAACATAATATTGACCTCCCCATTTTTGTGCAGTATAATAAAACAAAAGAACCGTATACACGATATTGTACTGTTTGTGCTATATATTGTCAAGAATGGAGAAGGTCGGTATGAAAATTTCTTGTGTTACTAACGTGGTTGCTGGTAATATGAAAAAAATTAGAGAGAAGAGAAAACTAAGCCTTGATGCCACATCGTCACTGACCGGAGTTTCCAAGAGTATGTTAGGTCAAATAGAGCGTGGAGATGTCAATCCCACTATTTCTGTGTTGTGGAAAATTGCCGTGGGATTAAAGGTTTCCTTTACAGCCCTGATAGAAAATAATCAAGAGGAAGCGACCATTATTAGGGGCACAGAAATTGTGTCCTTGGAGGCAGACAATGGCAAGTATATAAATTATCCTATTTTTACCTTCGACGAGCAGAAGCTATTTGAAACATATAGAATCATTGTCAAGCCAGGTGGTAAATTGGAGGCCAATCCTCACATTGTCGGTAGCGAGGAATACATCACTGTTTTTGCCGGTAGCGTAGAGATTAGCCTAGATACTAAAGCCTTTAATTTAATGAAGGGAGATTCCCTGAAATTCAAGGCAGATGTTGCTCATAGCTACAAAAATACCGGCAAAGAAATTGCTGAGCTTAGTATGCTAATTTATTATAATAAATAATGTGCAGAATTCATGAAGCCAATGTAATGGTGGGTTCAGCTAATGGATTAGGGTGCTGCGATATTGCACTAATTGATAATGAAATTGGAATTAGAAAATCAAACTCAGTTTCGTTATATTTGAAATGTTTTAATACGTGGTTAACCCTTTTCAAAATTTTATATTGTTGTTTATTTCTTCTCTAAAGCCATCGTGCTTCTGGTAATTTCCCAGAACGCCTATGGCTTTTTTTAGTATATCTAAAGCATCCTCTGTGTCGCATAATCCACGTTTTAAGCGGGTAGTATATCTCTGCCTTATAGAAGTATAGTTGCCCTAATTCCACACTGCAATACGACTTGATTCACGAAACCCTTTAACCTACTTTACGAAAGTTAGTATAGACGCGGAAACATTGACACCGGCATTAGTGACAGCTAATTAAGAGTTGATACCCTGAAAATAAACAATATGGCAATCGTGAACCAAGAAGACCATCAGAAGAATCAAATAATAGATATACAAAGTCAATTGGTAATGCTGAAAATATAAACATAGGAAAAGCAGAAGTTCTCAGGAAAAACCGATGACTCATTGCAAGATGTTAACAACTTATTGGATATGCACAACGAAAAATAGAAGAAAAGCAAGCACAGCTAATTAAAGAGCAAAAAGTCTTATAGTCAATAAAACCCCTTTTAGGTTGCTTATCAGTCTGTAGTGGTGTTATAGTGTTTAATTTAATGGGGGTAAGCAAGTGCAAAAAATGTTGCGTTAGCGATAAAATTGTGATATATTTTAGCTAAAAGGCGAAGTGAATTAACATTCACAACAGGAAATAGGTAGTGGTTTGTATCTTAAACAAGATATAAAGTTCTCGAGATCCAGTGAATAAATAATAATGTAGTGGTATTTGTGAAATTTCAATTAAGTTTTAACTTTTAAGTGCGGAGGTGTGGACATGAAAAAAAAATTTAAAATATTGATAGCCATTTTGATAATTGCCGTGGCGGCAAGCGCATACTTCTTATATTTCAAAAAGGAAATTAATCCAAACCAGGTGAAGGTATCCGGTAACATTGAAGTAACAACGGTCGGAGTGGGTTTTAAAATTGCAGGACTTGTTATCCAGCGCTTTGTGGACGAAGGCGAGAGCGTTAAAAAGGGGCAGAACGTTGCCAAATTGGAAACTGCCGATCTTGAACTGGATGTGGCCAATGCAAAAGCACAACTGCTTGCAGCCAAGGCAACTCTTGCACAGCTGACGAATGGTTCACGACCGCAAGATGTTTTACTAGCAAGAGCGACTGTTAAAAGTGCCGAAGCAGACAGAGACAATGCAGAGGTAGAATATCAACGTATGCAACGACTTTTTGCTAGAGGCGCTGTCGCAGCTCAGGACCGCGATAGAAGTCAAACTACCTATGCGATGGCTAATGCTCGTGCTGACCAGACAGTGCAGCAACTCAGTTTGGCTGTGGAAGGACCCAGGAAGGAAGATATTGAGCTGGCAGCGGCCAGGGTGGAACAAGTTGAACAAGTTCTGAATCTGTCACAGACCAAGCTTTCTTACGCTCAGATTACGGCTCCTGTGGATGGAATAGTATTATCTAAAAACATTGAAGCAGGCGAATACGTTTCTCCGGGAACACCTGTGGTCACGATCGGCAAGCTTAACCAGGTCTGGCTCAAGGCGTATATTCCAGAAACTGATCTCGGCAAAGTCAAGCTCGGACAAAAAGTGAACGTTACCACGGATACCTATCCTAGTAAAAAATATAAAGGAACAATTGGTTTTATTTCGTCGGAAGCTGAATTTACCCCTAAGAGTATTCAGACAGCAGAAGAAAGAGTTAAATTGGTTTACAGGATCAAGATCATGATTGAGAACAAGGACTTTGAGTTGAAACCTGGCATGCCTGCCGACGCATTGATTCAACTGGGCGGGGAGGAATAATATGATGGAGGTCATTCGGGCTCGCGGGCTCACACAGAAATTTGGTGACAATACGGCAGTAAACAGTCTGACACTGACTGTAAACGAGGGCGAAGTATTTGGCCTAGTGGGGCCGGATGGCGCGGGCAAGACGACTGTGATGCGCCTGTTAGCGGGGTTGATGGCTCCGAGTGCGGGAGATGCTTGGGTGTATGGTTGTCATACCGTTAATGAAGCAGAAAAACTCCGAACTCATATTAGTTATATGCCCCAGCGTTTCGGGCTGTATCCGGACCTGACGGTACAGGAAAATATAGACTTTTACGCGGACTTATATAATGTTTCCCGTAAAGAGAGAAAAGACAAAATTGCGGAACTTCTTGCATTCAGTAATATGACACCTTTTCGGGAACGCCAGGCGCGAAACCTGTCGGGCGGCATGAAACAAAAATTGGCCCTGGCTTGTGCCCTGGTCCATACTCCCAAAGTGCTGTTGCTGGACGAACCAACCAACGGTGTTGATCCTTTGTCTCGGCGAGATTTTTGGCAAATTTTGTATAGGCTGCTTGAAGAAAAGGTTACCATATTTGTTTCCACGGCGTATCTCGATGAAGCTGAACGCTGTGGGAGAATTGGCTTGCTTCACAAGGGAAAGCTCATTGTTTGCGGCACGCCGGACGAGGTAAAAGGACACATGAAGGGAGTCCTGGTTGAAATCCGTTGCAGCGAACCGCGACAGGTACTAGCTTCTTTAAAAACAGCCTTGTCGCCGGTGTCGGCCGGGCTATTCGGCGCGAAAATACATCTTCTGCTGGACGGAAAACCGGCGCAGGGGCTGTCGGTGGTTAATGACGCACTGAGGAATTTGGGAGTGCCGGCGGAGACTATAATCGTGGCACCGTCTCTTGAGGATGTATTTATCTCCAGGATTATGGCTTGCGAAGGAAGTGATTCAGATGCCGGATAACATGGAGAATTCTGAATATGCGGTTGTGGTAGAAAACATGGAAAAAAGATTTGGCGATTTCAAGGCAGTCAATAAAGTGTCTTTTCAAGTGAAGCGAGGAGAAATATTCGGTTTTCTTGGTCCCAACGGAGCCGGGAAGTCGACTACTATTCGTATGCTTTGTGGCATTCTAATTCCTACGGCCGGTAAAGCCAATGTAATCGGCTTTGACGTGTTTCAGGAAGCAGAAAAGATTAAAGCTCACATTGGCTACATGTCGCAAAAATTTTCGTTGTATGAAGATCTAACGGTGGAAGAAAACATAGATTTTTACAGTGGTATTTATCAAATCCCGAAAGAAGAGAAAAAAGAGCGCAAAGACTGGGTCATTGCCATGTCAGGACTGGAAGAACACCGAAACAGCCTTACCTCGATTTTGCCCAGCGGTTGGCGGCAACGGCTTGCGCTCGGATGCGCCTTGCTTCATAAGCCACCAGTGATTTTCCTCGATGAACCCACATCAGGGGTTGACCCGATTTCCCGTCGCAATTTTTGGGATTTGATTTACCAACTTTCGGGAGAAGGGGTTACAGTATTCGTAACGACCCACTATATGGATGAAGCGGAATATTGTGACCGTTTGGCTATGATCTATAAGGGTGAAATGGTCGCGATAGGAACTCCGGACGAACTAAAAGTCAGGTATATGAAAGATGATATTTTGAATTTGGAGTGTCCGGACCCTTTCCGTATACTCCAGAATATAAAAGGTATTTTTGTAATAAAGGAGGCAGCCCTGTTCGGACGTGGCCTGCACCTAGCAGTGACAGATGCGAAAATTTCAATGCCCATCATTGAGGCAACTCTGAAAGAACTAAAAATTGAGTATACGAGGTTGGAAAAAATCAACCCATCACTGGAAGATGTATTCGTTTCGATTATTGAAGAGCATGACGAAGAGCCTGAAGCTCAGGCGGTGAAATTATGAACATTCATAGAATTTTCGCTATCATTCGGAAGGAATTTATACATATATTTCGTGATTCGCGCAGTCTGGCAATGGCTATTGCTATGCCTATTTTGTTGATTTTTCTTTTCGGCTCGTCCCTAAGCCTAGATGTGGATAATGTGCCACTAGTGATATGGGACCAAAACGGAACCAGCGACAGCCGCGAATTTATTGGTAGGTTTACCGCTTCTCGCTATTTTAGCTTGACTGGCTATGTCACGTCATACGCTGAGATTGAACAGGCTGTCGACAAGCGCGAGGCTATATTGGCACTTGTGATTCCCCGCGACTTCAGCCGCAGGCTGGAAGGCGGGCAGGCGTCAGATGTGCAGCTGATAGTCGATGGTAGTGATGCCAATACCGCAACCATTGCCATCGGTTATGCTCAGACGGTAACAGACGGGTACACCAATTTACTGTTGATTAAAACAGCCCAGCAAAGAGGTGCAAAAACTGTTGGTCCGCCGTTGGAATTAAAGCCGCGGGTTTGGTTCAATCAGAATATGCAGGCAAAAAACTATATTATTCCGGGTTTGATCGCTGTCATCATGATGGTCATCGCCGCTCTGCTGACCTCGCTCACCATTGCCCGTGAATGGGAAAATGGTACAATGGAGCAGTTAATTACTACGCCATTGACACCCAGCGAACTTATTACAGGCAAGCTGACGCCCTATTTTTTGATTGGCATGGTCGACGTTGCACTGGCGGTTTTAATGGGTCAATACATATTCGATGTTCCGCTTCGCGGTAATGCGGCTCTTGTTTTTGGTATAGCGGCAATCTTTCTTCCGGGAGCCCTTACCATGGGGTTGTTGATTAGTATTATGACCAGATCGCAACTGCTAGCAAGTCAGTTGGCCATGGTGTTAACCTTTTTGCCGTCCTTCCTGTTGTCAGGGTTCATGTATTCCATAGCAAATATGCCTATTTTCATTCAGGGGCTTACATATCTGGTGCCATCTCGGTTTTTCGTGGCAAGTTTAAAGGACATTTATTTGAAAGGCGCTGGTTTTGCCATCGTCAAAGCGGATGCCGCCATTCTTTTGATTTTTGCCATAGTGTTGATTGCTGTCGCTAATCGCAAGCTGAAGAAAAGGTTGGTGTAGCAAATGGTTTTAGAACGATTGTCGTGTATGATTAAAAAAGAATTTATCCAGATATTTCGCAATTCCAAAATGCGGGCTATTGTGCTAGTGATGCCGTTGGTACAGAGTATGGTTTTTGGGTATGCAGTGACAACGGACGTGAAACAGGTTGACACAGCCGTTTATGACCAGGATAAAACGCCTGAAAGCCGTGAACTCATTGATCAATTCGCTCGCTCGGGCTACTTTAAAGTTAAGGTTGCGATAAGGAGCGACAGAGAAATAGATGAGCTTATCGACCAGGCAAAAGTGTCGGCTATTATTCGAATTCCACCTGATTACAGTGCTAATCTGGCTGCTGGGACTACAGCGGCAGTCCAAATTATTGTCGATGGTACTGATTCTAACACAGCCGGCGTAGTCTTGAACTATGCGGGCGGTATTATACGAAATGATGCTCTTGAAATATTACAGAAACGTACGGGAGCACCGGGTCTGGAAACAATCGGTGTCAATCTGCAAACAAGGGCCTGGTTTAATGAAAACCTGGCTAGCCGCAATTTTTACGTCCCTGGAGTTATTGCGGTAATCATCATGTTGGTGACTCTGCTGCTGACTAGTATGTCTGTAGTCAGGGAAAAAGAAATGGGTACCATGGAGCAAATTATTGTCACGCCGATTACTTCGGCAGAATTTATTATAGGTAAAACTATGCCCTCTGTCATACTCGGTTTTGTCAACATGATATTAGTGACCTTGATCAGTGTGTTCTGGTTCAATATCCCAGTTAGGGGCAGTATTGCGACCTTGTTTGTAGCCAACGGATTTTATCTAATGACGACAATCGGCATAGGGCTTCTCATTTCAACCATATCGGATACCCAACAGCAGGCCATGATGTCTACGTTCTTCTTCTATCTGCCAGCAGTGCTATTGTCCGGGTTCATGTTCCCTATTGCTAATATGCCAGAGGTAGTGCAAGCATTTACCTATCTAAATCCACTACGCTATTTTCTGATAATCCTCAGGGGGATCTTTTTGAAGGGGGCGGGAGTGACAATATTATGGCCGCAAATTCTGGCGCTGTTTGTTCTCGGCAGCCTAGTTCTGACTCTGGCGGTTAAGAGATTCCATAAAAATATTGCGTGAAATTGCGAACTTTAGAATAAAAAATAAGGAGTGAAAAAAATGATGAAAATTACGATTGATCGAAACGGGTGCATTGGTTGTGGGGCTTGCTGGGCTATTTGTCCGGAAGTCTATGAACCAAATGCTGATGATGCAAAAAGCCGGATTGTTGAAAAGTTTCAGGTTTCCGGCAATTGTGCCGAAGGTCAAGTCGAAGAAAAACTTGCAGAGTGTGCCCATAGGGGAGCGGATGGTTACCCTGTTCAGGTGATTTCAATAGAGTAGGTTTATTTCAACACGTGGGCCGCTGCGTTAAGTGGCAAAATAACGAAAAGCCAGTCAAAAAGTAACTAGTGGCGGTCAGGGGGGTTCATGAAAAGCAGAAAGAGCACCGAAATCAGAAAAGAAGAAATCGTTCAAGCTGCTTTGGGGATTGTCGAACAAAACGGATTGGGCAAATTAAACATTCAGGCCATCGCGGCAAGAGTTGAACTCGTTCCGTCCGCCATTTACAGGCATTTCAAAGGACGGGACGAAATCGTAGCCGCCTTAATAGAGCATATTGACAAGCGACTGAAAGATAATCTCAAACAGGTGCAGGCGGTCGAGGGAAATTCAATAGTGAAATTGAAGGAGTTGTTTGAATTACACGTATCCTTGCTGAAAGAGGAAGCTGCGATGCCGAGCGTTTTATATTTCCTGCTCAGTAGTGAACGCAATCCTGAACTAAAGGCAAGCATGCTAGCGACGATTGTTTCATATGTTAAGAATGTGAAAGAGATGCTACTTCAAGGACAAGAAAAAGGAGAAATCAGCGCGGAAATTGATGCCATGGCCGCAGCCATGATGTTTTTGGGACTCGTGCAACCACTTACCATTCTGGGTCAGGTAAACAAAGAACTGTTAGACAATTATCCGCAAAAGCTTTGGCAAATATACCAACGTTCTATAACTAGGTAATGTTAGTGCTCAGGGCTATTATGCGCAACTCAAAATAGTCATAAAAGATAGTGTTTATCATATATATCAACTTGGTTCCTCAATGCTTCTGAATAAATTTACCATTTTTGGCATATATAAATATTTTTTCATTGAATCTTCTTTTGTTGGAATTCCAACATATTTATTTGTTCAAGAGTGGTATACTTAAAAAACAAAGTAGATAATGACTTGAAATAAAATATTCCAAGAAAGAGGTGAATAAAACATGATTCGGGAAATAATCTGAATTGACTAAGAGAACTACAATGTCCACCGTTCAGAAGAACAAGCTGAACACAAAACATGATATAATGAAGGAGGAAGTTACATGAAAAAGTACAGATGTATTCCCTGCGGGTATATATATGATCCTATGCTAGGAGACCCGGACGGCGGTGTTGCGCCTGGTACAGCATTTGAGGATTTACCCGATTCTTGGCAGTGCCCAATATGTTTTGTCAGTAAGGAAGAATTTGAACCTATTGAAGATTGAATATTAGAAGGAGGGAAAAAAATGAGTATGTTTTGTTATCAATGTCAGGAAACAGCAGGAGGAAAGGGATGTACAGTACGCGGTGTGTGCGGAAAAACCGAAGAGGTCGCTAAGCTACAGGATATTCTGGTGTACACTCTTAAGGGCATTTCAGAAATTGTTATCAAGGGGGAAATTGATGTTAAAACCCTTGGTGAGACAAACTATGCAGTGCTTAGTAGTTTGTTCACGACAATCACCAATGCAAACTTTGACAGCCCCTCACTAGAAAAACAAATCGTAAAAATGATCGCCATTAGGGATGAATTGAGAAAATCTACTGATGTAGGGAGTTTGCACGACGCGGCAACGTTTATCGTAACTTCTAGGGAATCAATGCTAGCAAAGACTGCCTCTGTCGGCGTATTGTCCACTGAAAACGAAGATGTGCGTTCTCTTCGCGAGATGATCACCTATGGCCTCAAGGGAATAGCGGCGTACTTCGAACATGCAAGGAACATTGGCAAAGACGATGTGGAAATAAGCACATTTATATATGAGGCTCTGGCAGCAACGCTGGATGATTCACTCTCAGCGGATGACCTTGTAGCTCTTACCATGAAAACCGGTGAATACGGGGTTAAGGTTATGGCGCTTTTGGATGAAGCCAATACATCAAGGTTTGGCAATCCTGAAATTACAAAAGTCAATATTGGCGTCAGAAATAATCCTGCGATTCTTATCTCCGGGCATGACTTGACTGATCTTGAGCAACTGTTGGAGCAGACAAAGGGAACTGGTGTTGACGTGTATACTCACAGTGAAATGTTGCCCGCACACTATTATCCGGCTTTTAAGAAGTATGACAATTTTGTGGGCAACTACGGTAATGCATGGTGGAAACAACTCACAGAGTTTGAATCTTTCAACGGTCCGATTCTTTTTACAACCAATTGTATTGTTCCACCAAGGAACGAAGAGGTCAGAAGTAGAATATATACCACCGGTGCCACCGGTTTCCCTGGCTGCAAGCATATCGAAGCCAATGAAGATGGAAAGAAAGACTTCTCTGAAATCATCGAACTTGCTAAGACGCTTCCGGCACCCACTGAAATTGAAACGGGAAGCATTGTAGGTGGTTTTGCTCACAATCAGGTTATCGCTCTTGCAGACAAGGTTGTTGATGCCGTAAAATCCGGCGCAATCAAAAGATTTTTTGTCATGGCCGGTTGCGACGGTCGGATGAAATCAAGAGAATATTACACTGAGTTTGCTGAAAAGTTACCGAAGGATACTGTAATTCTCACTGCCGGTTGTGCAAAATATCGTTACAATAAGCTAAATCTTGGCGATATCGGTGGGATTCCGAGAGTTCTGGATGCGGGTCAGTGCAACGACTCCTATTCACTGGCGGTTATTGCGCTAAAGCTCAAGGAAGTGTTCGAGCTTGATGATATCAATGACCTTCCGATTACATTTAATATAGCTTGGTACGAGCAGAAGGCCGTCATTGTACTTTTGGCGCTTTTGTATTTGGGAGTAAAAAATATCCATCTTGGTCCCACACTTCCGGGCTTCCTGTCTCCAAATGTGGCTAGCGTTTTGGTCGAAAAATTTGGCATTGCGGGTATTGACACCGCCGATTCAGATGTAGAATTTTTTATGGCTAAATAGGTAAACAGGCACCACCGGCTAAAGGGTAGTTTTCCCTGAGGCTAGGAGCCTTTAACAAAAGCGAGCGCCCTTGGGCGCTAGCTTTTGTTTTGTTATAAGACTTTAGTCTGTTTCGTTCGCGAAGCATGCGAAACAAAAAACCACCTGCTATGTGAAGTGGTCAACATAAAAATAAGGAGAACTGCAAAATGCAAATTGAACGATTAATGCGTCAAATCCAATTTATTACCGAAATTGATAAAATGAAGCAAATATATAGGAAAAATGTAGTGATTGGGACAGAAAGAAATGAAAATGATGCGGAGCATTCTTGGCATTTAGCGATGATGGCAATTCTTCTTTCTGAATATGCGGCGGATCCGGAAATGGATTTGTTAAAGGTAGTAAAAATGGTATTGATTCATGACTTAGTAGAAATTGATGCGGGTGATACTTTCTGTTATGATGAGGAAGGTTATAAAGATAAGGAAGAGCGAGAAAAAAAGGCTGCAAAAAGGCTGTTTAATATGTTGCCTACAGATCAGGCACAAGAAATATTGAGTCTGTGGCGGGAATTTGAGGACTTGAATACACCCGAAGCAAGATTTGCTGCTTGCTTGGATCGGTTTCAGCCTCTCATTCTAAATTACAACACAAAAGGTCATACTTGGCAGATTCCAGGTGTAACAAAAGAAGATGTGTTTAAACGTAATAGCCTTCTTAAAGAAAATGCATCGGAGCTTTGGAAATTCGCGGAGGAACTGATTGAAGATTCTGTTAGAAAAGGATTCTTGAAACCTTAGCATTGTATCTGCAAATATCGCAAGAGTAAATATTGGCACCGTGAAAATAAGCTACCGCAGCGTGGAAAAAACGCGTAATTCGACAACCACGAGTTAATTAATAAGGGAAAAAGGTTTAAATAAAGAGAAATTCAACATTTCAAGGTGCTGGTAAGTAAAGGAGCCTTATAGGATTGGTGCAAGCAGCCCTTTTTACAGGTGGTCTTGATGGGGCAATATTTTATTCAAGATATTTCTTCGGCACGTCTGCGAAACAGAAGTCCTGCATCTGCGAGGGTGGTTTTTCGTTTGCCACGGTTAAATAGCTGCACACCAAGCTCTTTTTCTAGCTCAGAAATTTGGCGCGAAAGAGTTGGCTGGGTGATATGGAGAATTTCGGCGGCGCTGGAAATATTTGCCTCCTTGCTGGTAAAGAAGCTCATTCACTAGAATTTAGTGAAGATGCTTATGCAAAAGCAGCTGAACCGAAAGAATTCTACATTATTCCTAATGAAGGGCATGTTAATCTCTATGATCGTACGGACCTCATACCATTCGATAAACTTACGGAGTTTTTCAGCAAATACCTGAAATAAAAGTTGTAAGATATTTTTTAAATAAAAAAGTTAGTGTTGCACTAAGCAATTTGTTTCTTTATTAAATGTTAGGGTAAAAACATAAAGTTAATTTTTAGCGAGGGAAAATTCTCTCGCTATTTTTTTGTACAAGTGACATTATAATTTCTCTATGATTTGGAAAGAAAATTATTTTAATTAAGCATTTTTTTGAGGCAGAGATTAAAATATTGCAGTTTAATCATTATGTTAACAAAATAAGCACATAAGCCATTATATATAATAAAAAATCACATTTTAGACACTTAATAATATAAGAATAAGCTGTATAATATTGGTACTAGTATATAAGAATGGACACGAAAGGTTTAACAAGCTAAAATAAATTCAAGAAAGGGCGTGTTAAACCTTGTCTAGAAATGGAATACGATTTACAGATGAATTTAAAAAACAAATAGTA
>Ga0183097_10410_pt1 | contig 89586 bp, 61 predicted proteins | sample BioMet8_FD_128883 | JGI IMG/M metagenome (GOLD analysis project Ga0183097, IMG submission 128883) | Microbial communities from bioreactor (seeded with sewage sludge) at Lawrence Berkeley National Lab, California, USA - Biofuel... | ecosystem: Engineered > Bioreactor > Anaerobic > Unclassified ... | reverse complement strand
CCATAATTCTTGTTATATGGCGAATCCGCCAATATTGAATCCAATGCTGCCGAAAGAACATTTTCCCTACTTGGCTTATTAAGGTTGTTTTTGAATCTGTAAAAGCCGGATTCGCTGACTTCAAGCACCTTACACATATCTTTAACGGTCCACTGGTTGGAATGTTCTAAGATAAAATCATACCGCTTGCAGGCTCTTACTTCTTTCGGCTGGAGGCGAAAAAACCAAGTGCTTCTTTTAGTATGTCATTTGATCTTTCAAGTTCTCTGATGTGTTTTTCCATTTCATAAATTTTTCTGTCCTTTTCGGACATTGGTTCCCGGCGCTTATTTCCACTGCCTACAAAAGCAATGTCTCTATATTGTTTAGAACGAGACCGCCAAGTAGAAAGTGTGGAATAGTGCAGGCCGAGTTGGTCCGCAGCCTTTTTTACGCCAATCTCGTCGGATAGTCGGATAGCATCTTCTTTAAATTCTTTATCATAGTTCATTTTATTAGCCTCCCAAATATATATTAGCATATTTGACGAGTTTAATGACTCTACTTAAATGATACTAGTCCACGACGGTAGCGTGAGAGGTGCGTAGTATATGGTAGTGATTTCAATCCACGCACCCACAAGGGGTGCGACTAAGCTTGGTTCTTCTATATGTCCCATTGAGATATATTTCAATCCACGCACCCACAAGGGGTGCGACTGGACACATGATGAGCAGGGAAGCTCCATTACTATTTCAATCCACGCACCCACAAGGGGTGCGACCGACTTCCTTGAACCAATAGTCAAGATAATCTGAATTTCAATCCACGCACCCACAAGGGGTGCGACTCCCTACGTACAATGCTAATCTGTTCTCATATTGAAATTTCAATCCACGCACCCACAAGGGGTGCGACTTAAAATCCACATTAGAGCATTCCGTAAGATAAAATTTCAATCCACGCACCCACAAGGGGTGCGACTATTAAAAGATATCATAACTAACTATACTATTGATTTCAATCCACGCACCCACAAGGGGTGCGACTCTCCTTTGCTCGGCATGCTGACAACGTCAGTAGAATTTCAATCCACGCACCCACAAGGGGTGCGACCTATTGAGACCAGCACTAAAATCCCTTATCCAGAAATTTCAATCCACGCACCCACAAGGGGTGCGACTATAATGTTCGTTTAAATATCTTAAGAACTTATGATTTCAATCCACGCACCCACAAGGGGTGCGACTTGAATTTACTATTGTTTGCTTATCAGATAACTATATTTCAATCCACGCACCCACAAGGGGTGCGACCGGAGCGCCTTAGTCCTGTCATAACGTCAAACTATTTCAATCCACGCACCCACAAGGGGTGCGACTGTAGACAATACCTGTTCCTGTCGTAGCTTTTAGGATTTCAATCCACGCACCCACAAGGGGTGCGACTCCAATGCCTTTTCTCTTGTTTTCTTCCTATCAATTTCAATCCACGCACCCACAAGGGGTGCGACTTTAAAACGATAGATTTTTTCTATAATTCATAAATTTCAATCCACGCACCCACAAGGGGTGCGACATTCATGGACTTAGCAGATGTTTCGTCTATCTGCTATTTCAATCCACGCACCCACAAGGGGTGCGACAAGTATGGCAAGCAGGTGTTCACCTGCCTAAAGAATTTCAATCCACGCACCCACAAGGGGTGCGACTAAAAATTGCCGGATCAATACCCCTGGTTAGCTCTATTTCAATCCACGCACCCACAAGGGGTGCGACTAAAGGCAAGCACTTCTTTTTTTATTGGGTCAAAATTTCAATCCACGCACCCACAAGGGGTGCGACGTCAATAAAATTAAAGGCGATGAGTGATAGCTTATTTCAATCCACGCACCCACAAGGGGTGCGACTGAAAGAAAAGCAGAAGGTGAGAAGCTATGAACAAATTTCAATCCACGCACCCACAAGGGGTGCGACCCCTTTGGCTGAAATATTTTTATGCAAATTATTAAATTTCAATCCACGCACCCACAAGGGGTGCGACATTGTCAGCTAAGAATCTTTCAAGCCCATAGTAATTTCAATCCACGCACCCACAAGGGGTGCGACTTATGACCAAGAAAGATGGGTTAATGTACACAAATTTCAATCCACGCACCCACAAGGGGTGCGACCATGTTAACCTCCTACAATAAAAGCTCTACTATTGATTTCAATCCACGCACCCACAAGGGGTGCGACTGTATAATCCTTGTAGCTTACGGATATAAGGACCTATTTCAATCCACGCACCCACAAGGGGTGCGACGAATCAATATCTGTCCTATACCTGATAGTAATGAATTTCAATCCACGCACCCACAAGGGGTGCGACAGCCTGCAAAAAAGTACCGATACCTTCTAACGCAATTCCAAAAGAATCGCGAAGGTTCTAGTCAAGTATTTTAAAAGCAACCCTTTTGCAAGTTAAAACATATAAGGCTTGGAATTTAAGCCTTATGCGAAGCTCTCACATTTTTTATGTTTCATATAGCTTCGCTTTTCTACAACATTAGTACGCCCTCCGGTTCGTACGACATCTTATTACCATAGTGTTCAATTTTTGTTGAGTATTTTTGCCCAAGATTATAAAATCTTACACTATCCTTTTCTTCGTCTATTAAGCATAATATTTTATGCTTAACTACTGCAAGTTCATCTGCTTCTAGCAAACATTCAAAAACAGAATTTTGCACTCGTTGTCCAAAAGAAACACAGAGCTTTGCTATTTTATTTAACCTTTTCCTCCCAGCAGCATCCTCTGTATTAACGTCGTAAGTTATTAAAACAAGCATAATCACCATCTCCTTTCAACTTATTTCCATAAGTATGCAGGATATTCTTCCAAATCACCTCTAATACATCTTGCTAGAATAGTTGCCTGTATATGTGGTAATAACCCCCAAGGCAACTTTTCTTCTAAAAAAGGATGTGTAATAATATCTTTTTTTCGTTCTTGCCATTCACTTAGCACATTTTTTCTTGCACTATCACTAAGTAATACAGAACTATTTTCTTGTACTTCAAAACTTTTATCTGACAAAATACGATTATTAATAAGATAAAGAACAAATCTATCGGCATAAATACTTCTAAACTCTTCCATTAAATCAAGGGCTAGTGATTTTCTTCCCGGACGATCTCTATGCATAAATCCAACATATGGATCAAGACCAACACCAGATAAGGCAGATGCACAATCATTAGCCAATATAGTATATACAAACGATAATAACGCATTAACAGGGTCTGTTGGCGGCCTCTTTATTCGTCCATTAAAAGCGAAGAAAACTTTGTTTTGTAAAATCAGCTGATTAAAAACTGCAAAATAAATACTAGCCGCTTCCCCTTCATGCCCGCGCAACGCTTCCATATCCTCACATACTTTAGCAAGTTTACCAAGATGCAAAAGCCTACCACTGGCTACTCGTAACACTTCATTGTTAACAATAAGAGCATGATCTCGACGTATTCGCTCAATACAGCTTCGTGAATTCAATATTTTCCCGGTTATAAAATTACGTGCAAGTTGGCAACTTCTATTTAAGTCATCTGATATCCTATATTGTTCTTTACGAAGCAAAACATTTCCTTGTACTTCTCCAGCTATCTTAGCTAAAAACCTACCATTAGGAGTAAAAAAAGACAAGCCGATCTTATAAATTGCACATTTTCCCATCAAGGCAGGGCTTGCTCCTTTATAGCCAAAATAGCAGATTTGTTCCAAGGTATGAAGCGGAAAACGTCCAATAATATTTTCTTCTAAATTAACAACAACATTCTCGTTTTCTAAAGATAGATAGGTATCTGGCGTTAAAACAAAAAGTGTATTAAGAAGATGTCTCATTACCAGCCTCACAAAGAAAATACTCATAATATTTTTTTACAGATTTCTTTTTAAACATTTCTGGTAAACAAATTGTTTGCAAAGAACACGCCCTACAACATGGCTTAGGCTTACAATTAGGTGTATAACCTAATTTAAAATATTTATGCATTTCTTGTAGCATATCCTTCACCTTGGTTCGTATTTCTGTTGAAAAGGCTACCTCTTCTCTTCTATGAGTTTCAGCATAATACAAGTACCCGATATCTACAGAGCACAATAACATTTCTTCCAAACACATTGCCTGGCAACATAATTGCAATCTATCTGCATCAATACTTTTAGCATGTCCATGTTTATACTCAATCGGACACGGTCTCCACAAACCACCCCGCTTAGCTAAAGCAGCCCCCTTCTCAGCTTGCAAGAATTCAACTACATCACATTGTCCCACTACACCAAGCGTAGATGAAAACACCCTCATGCCTCGTGTAACTATTAAATCTTTTCGTTTCTCTTCAAACAATTCATCATGGCAACGTTCATGAAGAATATTCCCTTCTACAGTTTTAACATTTTCTTTCCATTGTTGTTCCAAATGAATTAAAGCCCATTGCCGTCTACAAAAACTAAAATGTTGAATTCCAGACAACAGGATAAATTCTTCCTCTTTGTACTCATTCATATTTTTCTAATACAAGCCACTCCATCGGGCAGTTTATCAGTGTTTACATCAACAACATAATCCTTGTAAGAACGCGGTGCTACTACATCATCTTTTCTATGAACATCTATGGTATTAAACAGTTTATAGGCAGGTGCATTACCAAGTTCAGAATCATGTTTAAAAACAATCAATTCTCGTACTGCCATATTACCGCGAGCCGCTGAATGATCATATTCGAACATATTTATAATTGCTTTCCACAATAACTCTAGATCGTCTTCAGAAAAGCCAGTTACTTTGCGCGCAAGATTTGCCGATACATAACCATCAACACGATATAGGGCATATGGAACTACATATTTTCTTCCCATCTCTGTCTTTTTAATATTAGCATCATCCTCTGTAGTTATGGCTACCCTTGTAATTGTTACTTCTTGCGTAGTAATTGGGTCTATGCTTCTTGCAAATCCCAATTGTACGGGCCCTCTAACCTGCCCACAATTCAAGGCAGCTTTTACAAATGTTGTCATTACAGCCCCAAAGGCACGGATATCATAGAAATTTTTACACATAAAATCACATATTTTTTTATCAATACTCGCATCATCTTTTTTTAGTTTTTTTATTTCTTCTTCTTTTACACCAATAGAAACATATGCTTCTTTATCACTCCTATTTAGCGGAACCCCTTCTTTGACATATATTCTATATCCTGTCTTATCTTCACAATATGTTTCAATAAAATTACGAATTTTTCTTTTTAAGCAAACATCAGTAATAATGCCATACCCTGTCTCAGGATCAGTCCTCGGCATATTACCAGCATCTGGATCACCATTAGGATTACCATTTTCCACATCAAACAAAACTGTAAACTCATACCTGTTCTTGATTGTCTCTGACATAATTATTTATCCTCCTTTTTAGTATAAAAACTTTGCCTTTGATGATAATAGCCCAAAATAAATAGACCTTGTTCCTCTAAGTTTAGTCTAGTTGGTACTGTCGAAGAACCAATGTCAATCTTATTTTCAAGTTCGCCAATTAATTTTTCAAAATAAATTTTGCTTCCTCGCTCCGTAACTAGCTTACGCAAATGATGATTTCCCAACTTTAGCAAAATAGGAAAAATCGTTCCAGGTGTAGCACAAGCTGCATTAAAATATCTATCCTTAACTGTTGTCGTTATACCCGGATTAGACTTCTCCTGCAAAACTTCTAATACAGAAAACAATCTTCCCAAAACATATGCAACATTCTCGTTGTTCTCATCTAATGCCACTGTAATTTCCTCCTCTAGTCTATAATTTCTAAGTAAACAAGCCTTGATAACAGAAGCCTTAATCCAACTAATTTTTTGAATGTGTTTATCCTGATTATCTTGATCAGCTTTCACTCTTAGCAATATGCTTTGATAAAGCAATTGCGGATAGGGCGCTCCAGTTAATACCGCTCTTAAGGTTGATCCTGCCAAAAGTGGTGAAGCACTTTTATCTTTAGAGTTCTTATTAGCAGTTTCCTGTAAAATTGCCCACAAAGGTATATTTTGCCATTTTTCATAACTTGGTTTAATCAATTCCAATTCATCAGTGTAACGCCTTATGTTGTTAATCAAGTTACCGAAAGTATCATGCCAAAAAAATCTAATAGATAATCTAGCTATATTAGGTGTAATTCCCAGAATATAGAATTCATTACTAGGCTTAAAGTTTATTCCCTTAACATCTACAGATTGATTCTGACAAATATGTTCAAATATATACGCTAAATCTTGCTGCTCAATAACACCCGTTTCTTCTCCTGTAAGTATCGTGCTGAAAACATCGCTATATTCTTCTACTGCATCTTGCGCCCAAAACACTATGGTCGTGCCACCAATTAATTTACTATGTCTTGAAGAAGAAACTAGCTTGTTTAAAACTGCAGTATAAGCAAATGTTGCATATTCGCTAACTGGGGCATTCAAGCCTTGATCTTTCACATGTCCATATGATTCATAAGCGCTGTCATTAAAAGAAACTAAGGAACAGCCTGCCGGTTGCCCTCCTCTTATTCCTCTGATTCCAGGATGTAACAAAGCAATAGGTGCTATCTTACCAGTCACAAGGCATTGGCCTTGTGTTCTGTCATTTACCTCCGTCTGTATCGTATCCCAAATTTCTTTTAGCTCATTATCTTCTTGAGCATAGAATAATGATTTTTCAATAATAAATACAAAATTGGCTTTGGATAAAACATCGTCATCCAAATGTTCCTTAATGACGGAGTCCTTTAAAGCTTTTTCTGGGTTCCAACCAACAAAAAAATTCTTTATCGCCTTAGCATATATTCCTGTTGCACTATTTAAAAGCTTTAAATGCAATTCTTTAGCCGACAAGAAACATTCTTGATCTCTTTTAGCTTTTTTAAGCTTACTCTTTTTTACTATTTCACTGTCTGTTTCAACTACAATGCTTTCACTATTGATACCAAGTAAATATTTAGAATTATCCCATAAGAATTGAGGTGCAATATTAACTGATCTCTTTGTCCCTTCTGGTACAGACATAATTCTAGGTACTTCTTTACCCTTTTTATCCTGCTCTTTTAAAGATATTATTTTCATGAGTTTGCCGTTTGCATCAATGCAAAGAGCAAAAGATATTTTAGCTGATATCCAACCCGGCTTAGCAATTTTGCCCTGTTTTTCCAAGGTTTCATAGTATTGTACCAAAGATTGTAAAATCATTTACGCACCTCGCAATCTTTCAAATCCAATACCCCATTAATTAATTTTGCCTTAAAGAACATTGGTTTTATATCTTTTAAATTGCTATAATCCATGTCGTAAAGTATATATCCTAGTTCTTTTTCCGAATTACCATAGGCAGTTGGTACAGAAGAAAATTCATATAACTTAAATTTTGCAGGAAATTCCCGACAGCCTAAATATGGAGTGTGAAAGCATTGACCTTTTAGCATTCTACGTCTAGCAATATCTTGAAATTTTCCCGGATTATCTGTAGGGTTTGCCTTATCCGTCATTTCAAAGTGAGCCTCTATAACATAATGTACGTTCTGCAAAACCATGGCAGCACGCTGTTGAATATCATCCTTAGTATTTATGTATAGATTTTGCAGCTCACCACTCATAACGGATTTTGCCTTTGTAGCTTGTAATTTTGACTTTACTTCGTTACGTCTGATATTAGTAAATTTAATGGGGCTTAAGACATATATTTTATCAATGACCCATGCCATTCCTGGATGCCAATAAACAGCTTCCAAGATACCCCTTGCTGCAGAGGGAGTAATCAGCTCATAAGAGACTCTTTCCACCTTCATTTCTGGCCGTGTAAATAAAGCATAGTCTCCCCATACTTCTAATTTAATACTCATTTTGCTTCTCCTTTCTTTTTTCAGTTTAGTTTATGTTTAAATTGTATATTGTTTTTCCCTTCTTGTCAACCAATGATAAATTTGTTAGCATGATGGTGTCCCTATATGTTTCTTATAGGCGTGGATTGAAATAGTTTTGTTTATGTTTACGTGAAGGGTGGGCAGGGTACTTAGTTACCCTGCCCTCTTCTTTTATATAAATACTCCAATACCATCTCCCATATCCACTATCAATCCTTTATTTTCATCATAGGCGTTTAAGTCAAGCAGAACACTTATATTTTCATCAAGTACTTCCAACTTTGATAAGGCCAACATTTTATCATATTGTTCTTCATATAACTGAACAGAATACTGTGCCATTAATCTTAATAATTGCCTTGTTCTCTCTCCATTGCGCAATCTGTCTTCTATTTGTTTGGCTTGTTCTTCTATTGGAATTAGAACAAGTTTAGTATTACTTCTAATAATCTTAAATTCACTGGCAATCTCTTTAAACGGTATGTTCTTAGGATTACTAGATTTATACAATATTTCATATTTATCCAACGCTTCATGTCCCTTAAAGACTTCATGCAGATAATCGAAATATTTCTTTATTGCCGCTATAGATGAAATATCAGAAAACTCGCGCCAAACTGACATAGTATCTTCAATTGGCTTTCTAATAAAGCTGGGAATTTTCCCCAGAGTATCATCCAATGCGTACACATACACACAGCTATTTTGGGTTTCCTTTTTGCCTTCACGATTACAACGTCCACCGGCTTGAATAATATTATCAAGCCCGGCCATCTCTCTAAACACAGTTGGGAAATCTACATCAACACCCGCTTCTATCAGGCTCGTTGAAACAACTTGACAAGGCCTATTTGCTTTTAAATGTTCTCTTATTTTTCTTAACACTATCCTCCTGTGCTCTGGATACATGAATGTTGTCAAATGATATTTATTTTTATCTTCTAGCAAATCAAAAATTATTTGTGCTTCTTTTTTAGAATTAGTAACACACAAGACTTGTTTTTCGTTATTTATCTTATTCCCTAATTCTTCTAGGTTGATTTTCCCTAAATTAATATAAATGGCTCTTTTAAAGAAATCGTACAATTGTTGCACATTAGAACAAATTTCTTGTGGTTTATATTCAGTTGGGAAAAATTTATTAAGACTGGGCTGTGTGGCTGTACACAAAATTGCCGTAGTTTTATAGTTTGCTACCAATTCTGTAATTGCCCTAACGCACGGTAATAAATAATCATTAGGTAACATTTGTGCTTCATCAAAAACAATTACACTATTAGCAATATTGTGCAATTTACGACAACGACTACTTCTATTAGCATACATTGACTCAAAAAATTGTACGTTAGTAGTGACAATAACAGTTGCATCCCAATTTTCTGAAGCTAACTTAAATCTATTAAAATCTCCTTGTTCATTTTCACTGTATTCAACATTAGCATAATGTTCTACAACATTTTCTTTACCCAAAATATTGCGAAATACATCTGCTGTCTGTTCTATTATTGACGTATACGGAATTACATAAATGATTCTTTTCTTTCCATACTTCATAGCATGCTTTAAGGCAAAACCCAATGATGCTATTGTTTTACCACCACCAGTTGGTACTGTTAAAGTGTATATTCCTGGAGTTTTATCAGCTTTTAGAAGACACTCCCTCAAGATCTCACTACGTTTTTTATTAATATCTCCAGTGCTTTCACGAAATTTTTCAACATATTGGCAATATTTATTGTATAAACTTGCAATATCAGAGAATTCTCCTCTATGCAGTCCTTCTTTTATCATAAAAGCTTCTGTATCAAGAAAATCTGCATCTACCAAACATGAATAAAGCATTCTTATGAAAAAGCTAAAATAATAAAAACCATCTTCCACATTCTTCAAGTTTGGTTTCCCTAAATTGATAGATGATGTGGAAATTTCTTTTTCATAATCATGATAATCCAGTGGACCTTTGAGATCTTCTTCCTTCTTTAATCTTCCTACCAATGTCCCGTCTCCCTTGGCAGAAAATCTACTGCCAGTATCCGGTAAACCTGCATGATGTCCAGCTATGCAATATTGCAACACCAAATTTTTAGCAAAACAAGCACCTGCTGTGGAATGATCCACCCTTGGGCCATTAGCCAAAAGCCTACGTTGGAATGCAGCACTGTATTTACCAAAATCATGAAGCAAACCTGCCATCTTACCATATTCCCCAGCACCAAAGTCGGCAGCAAATTTTTCACAGAGCAATGAAGTGCCAATTAAATGTTCTTTTAATAATTGTTTTTCCCCATTTTCATTGACGTGACCAAAATATGCCATCTCATCACAATCCCTTCAACATCAGAAATTAGTAGTTGTTCTTTCAATTACAACTGTCCATTTGCATATCTTTTCTAATATCCTCTCATTATTTATTATAGACGCCTAATTCTTTTTTAACAATAAATCAAACTACCTCGAGTGTACTCTTTTGTACCCATCCTCAAGAATTTAGCTAAAAAATATCAATTTTCCATCAAAGAGTAGGCAAAAAATTCGCATACCATCTTTTTTGTCCCCCAAAAAAAGTGTAGCACTTACGTGCTACACTTTTTAATTTATCTATTTGGGCGCCAAGGTCTGTCCCCCGTGGCACAAAAAAAGCGTGCAGCAATAGCTGCACGCTTTTAACTTCTGCTTAGTACAATATTTTATTGGCAATAACCATTCTTTGAATTTGGTTGGTACCTTCGTAGATTTGCATGATTTTGGCATCACGCATTTTCTTTTCCATAGGATAATCCTTCATGTAGCCGTAGCCGCCCATTACTTGAACGCCGTTGGTGCATACTTCCATGGCAGTGTCGCTGGCGAAGCATTTGCTCATTGCAGCTTCTTTGGAGAATTCCATGCCTTGGTCGCGCATCCAGCAAGCTTTTTGTACCATCAGTCTAGCGGTTTCTACTCTCATGGCCATATCAGCAATCATAGATTGTACCATTTGGAAGGAGGCAATAGGTTGACCAAATTGTCTTCTTTCCTTTGCGTACTTGGCTGCAATGTCCAAAGCGGAAGCTGCCAAGCCTACAGAAACGGAAGCAACAAACGGACGAGCAGAGTCCAAAGTCTTCATGGCAATACGGAAGCCTTCGCCTTCCTTGCCCACTCTGGCACTTTCAGGAACTTCTACATCCTCAAATATTAATTCGCAGGTGTTGGAAGGACGGATACCCATCTTGTCTTCCTTGCGGCCCACGGAGAAACCGGGGGTCCCTTTAGGAACGATAAAGCAGGTCAAGCCACGGATGCCGCCGCTCTTGCGAACGTTGGCATATACCAAATAGGTATCAGCGATACCACCGTTGGTAATAAATACCTTGCTGCCATTTAAAATATACTTGTTGCCTACTTTTTGAGCTTTAGTAGCTACACTGCCGGCATCAGAACCAGCTGTAGGTTCGGTGAGGCAAAACGCAGCCAGCTTGCCTTGGTTCAGCAGGTCACACCAGTTTTTCTTTTGCTCATCATTTCCGGCGATAAGTACAGGATAAGAAGCCAAAGCATTAGCAGCAATAGAAGTAGCTACGCCTGCGCAGCCTTTACCAAGTTCTTCATAAATCATGGCTACAGTAACGCTATCCAGTCCAGGTCCACCATACTCCTCAGGAACTATAAGATTAAGCAAGCCCATGTCACCGGCTATTTGAAAAATCTCCGGACGGCACTCGTTCGCCTTGTCCATTTCATCAGTATAAGGAACTATTTCCTTATCCACAAACTCCTTTACCATCGCTTGCAGTTCCAACTGCTCATCTGTTAACGCAAAGTCCATTTGCTCCTCCTTGATTTTGGGTCATTCCCATTTTGAAACACAATATATAGTGTGATACATTTTACCACTTTTCTGGTATTTCGTCAAAATGTCCTACAATAAACATGGTTCCGGTCACTTCTACCATTAATTCCTTAGCTTGGTTAAAGATTTCCACCTTGCAAACCACGGACGAACGTCCTTTGTGCAAAAGGGTCGCTTCCGCCGTAACCATTTCTTTTTCCATAGTATTCTTGATAAAGTTGATAGAAGCAGACATGGTCACCACCATAGCACCAATGGTATAGCAAACTGCGCCTAGCGCAGTGTCGGCCAAGGTGAAAAGTGCGCCGCCGTGCACGGCACCGTACCTGTTGCCATGAATTTTAGGGTCAGCTGCCATACTAAGCTTGGCATAGCCCCATTTAACCTCTGCTATTTCAATTTTTGCTAAATGCATAAAAGGATTTTCTGCAAATCTGTCGTGCATCCAGGCCGGGATTTCTGCTGCTGTTAATTTTTTTGTCACACTAAATCCTCCTACCAAATATATACTCTGACCATTTTTCTGCCCCACTGGAGAGCCTCACCCCGGGAATTAAATGCCAGGTCGATAACGTTACCGTGAATGGCTCCTCCGGTATCCTGAGCTGTAGCTTTGCCATAGCCCATGACGTAAACCTGAGTGCCTAAAGGAATAATAAGGGGATCCACCGCAATTATACCTCTGTGGAGAGGTAAGCCTGTGGAGGTATAGCCCGTACAGCCGGGATCATGAGCGCTATAGCCAGTCGCTTCCATAACCCAGGTTTTTCGATATCTGGCAAAGTCCAAGCCACTTTTTCTGCTCAGCATTTTATAAAGCTGCGCATCCACGATACCATTTTGCGGTCTTTGACTTTGCTTCTGAAATTTTTTTACTGCGGCTAAGGTTTGTGTGCCAAAATCTCCGTCTATGTCATAGCGATAAAGATGCAGTTGAGAAAGCATTGCTTGCACTTCCTGAACCTTTTCGCCCTTATTACCATAGCGTGCCACTGTAGTTGCGCCCCACGCAAGCTGAGGCACCAGCCACAGGCAAAAGACAATCAGCAACAAACTGGGTCCCAGCTTTTTCATAAGGCACCCCCGGTCTAGCTTAAATAATATTGTTAGCGTAAGCGTGATACAGCTTCTCTAATTGCTCCATTTTAGCCATTAATTGTTGTTGCAAATTGGAAGCTTTATCATACTCGCCACTTGCTACTGCTTCTTCAATCTGGGTAAACAGGCATTTTCCCATGTCGGTATTCTTGCCAATTTCAGTTTTCAGCTTATTTACTTCCTGCCATTTGTTTTCATCCCAAGGACTGTTGGCCATATCCAAATCGTGAAGTGGCTTACAAGCCATCAGCTTGTCTCTGCAATCAGGGATAAAGTGACTTACCAGCTCGGTTCTCCACCGAATCAGGGCGCCTTCCAGGAAGGAGTTGATAAACTTCGGCTTTAGGACATCGCCCTGGCTCAAAACTTTGGCCTTTTCAGGATATTTCTTAATGGCCTGCATATTTTCCCAAACAGTTGCAGGTGGCTTACCAAATAATTGATCTCTTTCTTCTACAGTAAAGTCTTCGAACACATCTGATTCTGTTCTGTATTCCCTGTCTTTCTCCAGATAGAAGCCTTCTGTGCCATGTTTCTTGGACAATTCCTGCTCCAGGGCTTTCAAGTCCTTACCGGAATTGATGGCTGCCTTCACACCATCTAAAGCTGCCAGATAGAAGGAAGCAATAGCCATATAGGTGTTGGTGAAAGGATTGGGAGAACGCATCTCAATACGGGTAGCCTTAGGGTTATCCATATCACGTACCAAGCCGGCCAAAATAGTTCTGTTTCTGGAAGGAATATCCGGAGCCTGACCCAGAGAAGTAACGATACAAACCGGTGCTTCAAAACCTGGTTTCAAGCGGCGGAAGGAATCCATGGTAGCAGAAATAAAGGGATTGCAAACCTCATAATTCTTCAAAATACCCATCAACATACCGAAACCGATGGCAGACAAGAAGTCTTTATGCATATCGGCAGGGGACATGATGTTGATAATTTTGCCATTTTTCATTCTAGCGGCCATGCCCACGTGAGTGTGCTCACCGCTGCCTGCTACACCGTTAATAGGTTTAGCCAGGAAGGAAACTTCCAAGCCGTTCATTCTAAAAATTTCTTTTACAACAGTTCTAGCCAAAATTTCATTATCGGCAGTTTGCATACCGGTGGTAAATTTCCAGTCCAGCTCCAATTGCTCCATGACATGAGTCATGTGACCGCTGCTGTCCATTTGGCCACGTACGCCGCCACATTCCTTGTGGCCCATTTCTGCGCCCAAGCCATACAGGTCAATAGCTTCTACAGCTTGTTCCAGTGCTGTACGCACGTTGCCGCGAGTACGTTGCCAATATTGCTCCTGCATCATCTGCGAGGAGGACAGGGCTTCAATGGGCACATCTTCCGTAGGAGATTTTACCCAGAATTCCAACTCGGTAGCGCAGGTAAATACTACCTCTTCTACATCTTCTTTTTTAATATGTTCCAAACCGGGAATATTGTCGTGAGTCTTGAGAATATCTAAAACTTCTTTTTTCACATAGCGTAAGGTGTCCTTTAAAATACGACGGGAATCTACATACTCGCCATTGTGCAAAAGGAAGCAAGGTACGCGCAAGGTTCCTACCATCTTGCCGGTATCCTGGTCAAAATGCTCATAATTGTAGTCCACAAACCAGTTTACTTCCAGGTCAGCGACCATATCTACCCTGGCATCGTTTAAGGAAGCAATGCCCGGCAGCACAACGGAGGAACCGTCGGTTTGTGCGGTGTGGTGATAAAGCATGGTGTCCAAATCATCTAAAAACAACTTAATGGGAACTTTCTCGTCAGTATCATTGCCGGCAAAGTCAATACCCATAAAAGATACAAACTTCACTTCGTTGTGTTCCTCCAAAATGGAACGCAGCTTTTCAGGAGTATGGTCCTCCTTTTTAATGGTGTACAATAGATCAGTTTGGTACATGTTGTTTCTCCCCTCTTAACTCTTTTTTGTTTTTATATATATTCAGCAAAGTTCGCAGCTTATTGCTCCTATACTACTTGCTGACTGCTACCGGGAAAGTCGCTGAAGCATGACTCATAACTATGATATCATAATCGGTTTTGCCTTCAGCCGCAAGCTCTTTTTGTGCCAATTCCCAAGCCTGAGCTACGGTAGCTACCGGCACCTCGCCTGTAGCCTTGACAAATTCAAAGTTTTCCGGCCTGGTTACCAGATAGGTTTTCCTGCATTTAGCACAAATGCATCTGGTTTTAAAGGCCACAAAGGCAGGAATGGAAAAGTCAGCACGTACAGCTTTTTCCATATCCAGCAAGGTCCCCGGCATAGAAATCCATTTACTAAAAATAGGTGGTTCCTTAATATCAGGACAATCCAATGCTACAATGAGAATACCACCATCTTTTACAGCAAAGTCGGCATTCATATGAGCCTTGGTGCCTTGGTACAGGTTGGTGTCCTTAGGAGCACCGCCGGCAGACGCAATGACCACATCGGCCCGATGGTCGATAGGTACCTTGGCCATGGCTAAAAGATCGGCGCAGCCCTTACGATGGGCCTCAAACCAGTCTCCTGCTACCACTTCATTTACCTCTCCATCAGGAGTAAATACTACGTTAACCAGGAAAGCAGGATTCAGGGCCTTGCATACTTCCTCCATATCCTCGCTGACCCTGTTACCTTCCAGCTTACCACAAATAGTTTCCGGATTGCACCCACCGCCTACCTCGTCAGTAAGAGCCAGCAGGTGATTATGGTTAATAGTCTTAAGTCCGGAAACACCGGGCATCACGCCTTTGCGTCCACCACCAAAACCGGCAAAAGGATGTAAAGAAACTGCGCCGGTAATGATTATCTTGTCAGCCCCTGATACCTTGGCGTCCTGCCAAATAGGCGTACCACGGGAAGTTTCTCCTTTGTAGACCAAATCCGGTGCTTTGCAATCATGCTGATAAATCTTTATTCTTTTAACTACTTCTTCACCGTACACCGTCAGATTTTCCTCCGGCGTATGTCCTCTGTGAGTGCCTGTTGCCACCACCAGGATAATATCGCTGTCCGGTACCCCGGCAGCATTTAACTCGTCCAAAACCACCGGTAAAAAGTCCTTGCTTCTTACCAATCTGGTTAGGTCGCTGGCAGTAATCGCCACCTTGTCACCCTTTTGTACTACTTCCCGCAGCGGTTTGCTGCCAATGGGATTGCGCAAGGCACGCAAGGTTTCTGCTTTTAGGTCAGGTTTAACTTCCGCCTTGTTACCATGAATATCATAAATTACTTTTTCTTCCGGCAAGTCTACAGGCTGGAAGCCCTTGCCAAAAGGTATCTGATAAGTTTTTAAAGCCACACTGATTTCCCCCTGCTATCTAAAATTATTGCCACAAAAGAGCAACACTATGTCATACATTTTAATATTATAGCACTAAAAGTATACACTTGGCAAAAGGAAAAGAGTGGTACTTTAAAATGGTGTAAACTTACCTGCTTTTTGTTATTTTTAATATAATTGTAGTAATTTGTCTATTGCAAAAGTTCTGGTTGTGGTATAATAAGGGGTAATTTATTGGGTTTCTTGCACTTATAATCTAGATTTAAATCGGGGTATTAATCAATTATGTCTAATCACGAAAATGTAAAAAAGAAGAGGTCAATTATGGGAACAATTTTTTCTTGCTTCTTAGCAATCATTATGGCAGGACTACTTTCCATCGCGGCTTTCTTTGGCTTGGCTAAATTCAGCACGGCCAATATGCTGTCCAAGGAAATGATACAGCCTGCTTCTTCACAGTTCTTTGATGCCAAGGGAACTTTGCTGTGCACAGTGGATTCCGAAGAGGATCGTCTACCGGTAGCCATTGGCAAGGTACCTAAGGATTTGCAAAATGCTTTCCTGGCTGCAGAAGATATTCGTTTCTACGAGCATGGCGGCATTGATTTCAAGGGCATTGCCAGAGCACTGTATACCAACGTTCTGTACGGAGAGATGCAAGGTGGTAGTACTATCACCCAGCAGCTGGCCAAGAACTACTTCCTGACTCAGGAAAGAACCATTACCAGAAAAATTCACGAGGCTTTCATTGCTCTCCAGTTGGAGCAAAAGTATTCCAAGCAGGAAATCTTCGAAATGTATCTGAATCAGATTTATTTCGGTCAAGGCGCTTACGGCGTGGAGACCGCAGCCAATACTTACTTTGGCAAGCATGTACAGGATTTGAATTTGGCGGAGTGCGCTATGCTAGCCGGCATTCCCAAGAGTCCTAACTACTATTCCCCTATTTCCAATCCTAAGGCCGGTGCAGAAAGACAAAAGACTGTACTGGAGCAGATGGTGAAATACGGCTTTATCAATCAGTCTCAAATGGACAAGGCTTTGGCTACCAAGCTGGTTTACAAGGGCATGGCCACCAACCTTGGTTCCAAAAAGTACTTTGTAGATTATTGCATTCAGCTACTTATTGACCAGTATGGTCCTGATGCAGTTTACAAGCAGGGTCTGAAAGTGTACACCACTTTGGATCCGGAGATGCAGGCTTGCGCTGAAAAGGCCGCCTCCGAAACTCCTACCTACTACACAGACAAGGCCAAGCAAAAACAACCGCAATCTGCTATCGTAGCGGTAGATCCGCAAACCGGTTTCATCAAGGCCATGATTGGCGGCCGCGGTACTGACCAATTCAACAGGGCAGTTTTAGCTGAACGTCAGCCCGGTTCTTCCTTCAAGCCTTTTGTTTACTTAAATGCTATTGAGCAGGGTGCTACTCCCAACACCATGATTGATGACTCTCCTATCCCAGGTGCTTGGAACCCTCAAAACTATGACCGCCGTTTCCATGGCAAGATTACCATGCGAACTGCTATTATCAATTCCTTTAACATTCCTGCCATTAAGATGTCCAATCAATATGGCAATGATAAAGTAGTCGCTTTAGCTAAAAAGATGGGTATCACTACCCTAGTGGAAAGTGGCAATCTCACGGATGCTAACCCTTCCATGGCTTTAGGCGGTTTGACCCATGGTGTTACTCCCTTGGAAATGGCCGGTGCTTTTGGCGCTATGGCCAACATGGGTAAGTTTAACAAGCCTGTTGCTATTTCTAAGATTCTTGATCGTAACGGCAAGGTTCTGTTCCAATATGAACCTAAACCGGTTCAGGTTTGCAAACCCAGCAGTGCTTATATGCTGGTTGATATGATGCGCGATGTTATGCGGCGCGGTACCGGTACAGGCGCCGCTGTCAGCAGACCTTGCGCCGGCAAGACCGGCACTACCAGCGAGTATCATGACGCCTGGTTCGTAGGCTTTACTCCCAACCTATCCTGCGCAGTATGGATTGGCGATGACAACAACGAGCCTTTGGGCGGTATGACCGGTGGCGGTGAGCCTGCTACCTTGTGGCACATTTTCATGGCTAATGTTATCAATAATGATTTGTTGCCATACGCTGATTTTGAAAAACCCGATGGCTTTAAGATGCCGGCTCCTGTAGCCGATATCGGTGGCGGTGACAAGGATAAGAAGAAAGATGAAAAGAAGGACGACAAGAAGCCTGCTCAAGACAACAACCAAAATACCGGCAAGACTATTGATGCCGGGAAGTTGCCCGGTAGCAATGAAGGTGGCAAGATTAGCGTTCCCAAACCACCTAGACCTTCTTCTCCCTCCACTACCCCTGCTGTTCCCAAGAGTGTGCCCAAGCCACCTTCTAAACAGTAATAGTCTTCATAGAATTTTTGATTGTAAATAATAGAATTAAGCTATTAGTATTAATTGGCTTTTTTATGCTATAATTTATTCATGTTCCACAAAATAATAAGAGGTGACTAAATTGGAAAATACCAGTCCTATTAAGATTGTTGATTTAACCTTGAGAGATGGCCATCAGTCTCAAGCTGCTACCCGTATGCGTACCAGTGATATGCTTCCTGTTTTGGAGCAAATGGACGATTTAGGGTTTTATGCTTTAGAGTGCTGGGGCGGTGCTACCTTCGATTCCTGCCTACGTTTTCTCAACGAGGATCCATGGGAAAGACTCCGTACCATCAGAAAGCATGTAAAGAAAACAAAGTTGCAAATGTTGCTCCGTGGCCAAAATATTTTGGGCTACAACCATTATGCCGATGACGTTGTCCGTGAATTCGTTTTCCGCAGCGTAGCTAATGGTATTGATATCATTCGTATTTTTGATGCTTTAAACGATGTCCGCAACCTGGAAGCCGCTATGAAGGCTACTAAAGAAGCCGGCGCTCATGCACAAGGCACTTTCGTATACACCATCAGCCCTTACCACAAGGACAGCGATTTCGTTAAATTGGCTCATCAGTTAGAAGATATGGGCGCAGATTCCATTTGCATTAAAGATATGTCCGGTCTTTTAGCTCCTTATGCAGCCTATGACCTAGTTAGTGCTTTAAAATCTGAAATTAAGATTCCTATCAATGTTCACTCCCACTGCACCAGCGGCATGGGCAGCATGGCTATTTTGAAATCTATAGAAGCAGGCGTTGATATGATTGATACCTGTATTTCTCCTTTTGCCATGAGCACCAGCCACACCTGCACCGAGTCCATCATTGATACCCTGACCGGTCGTCCCAGAGATCCTCACATTGATGTAAACAAGATTTATCCTATTGCTGAGCATTTCAAGAAAGTTAAAACCGCTTTGGCAGCTGACTTTAAGCTCAATACCAACCTTGGTATCGATCCTCAAGTTTTGTCCTTCCAAATTCCCGGTGGTATGCTTTCCAATTTGCGTAAACAATTAACCGAGCAAGGCGTAGCCAACAAATATGAAGAGCTGCTGAAAGAAATGCCTCATGTTCGTGCTGATTTAGGCTATCCTCCTTTGGTAACTCCCTCCAGCCAGATTGTAGGCTCCATGGCCACCTTGAATGTTATGTTTGGCCGCTACAAGATGATTCCTAAGGAAGTAAAGGATATGGTACGTGGCAAGTACGGCCGTACTCCAGGTCCTATCAGCGAAGAATTGAAAGCCAAGATTCTGCTCAACGGTGAAAAACCTATTGACCACCGTCCTGCTGATGATATCGCTCCTCAAATGGATTTGATGAAAAAGGCTTTGGCAGAAAAAGGTTATCCCAACGCTTCTATAGAAGATGTTTTGAGCTATGCTCTCTTCCCTGAAGTGGCTTTAGCCTTCTTCCAAAAGAACCGTTAATTAAACAGTGCAGCTAAAAAGGCGTGAACCATTAGGTTCACGCCTTTTGTATAGTTTAAGATATGCTGCTTATATCGTTCGCAGTTTATTGCCACGGGCTCCTGTGCCATGCGGCCGGCTTTACGGAATAAACTTATTTTTGGCCGGTCCTCGGCAATGTCGCCCTTAGGCAAATAAACCTGCTCACTATGTAACTTGCCTAGTTGTAAGATTTGCAGTGTTTTAGCCTAAGCCTGACTTTGGGGAGGCCTGCCAAAAAACAAGTTATGCTCCTTGGTGCAGGCCGAGCCAACCGGAAGGCGTGGCTAAACACTGCAAGTTATTTGCCGTGTATAATTCTATATCTTTTGGCACGCTTTAATAGCTAGAGTAGTTCGCCATACTTGCTTACAAAATATTTTTTCACAACCATTACCAATAAAGAGTAAAGCATTATAACTCCTGCTAAATAAGCAAAATAGGTAAAGCCCAAAGACTGCGGTCCTGAACCAAAGCCCAAGAAAATTGCCAGACCTGTGCTGACTAAAATGCCGATGCTGGTCAATAGGTAAACCGGTAAGGAAGCATTGCTTTGGACGAACGGCAAATGTTTAGTGCGCAGAGAATGAATCACGATAGTCTGAGTCCATTGTGATTCCACAAACCAACCTGCCTGGAATAAAGCCGCAAAAGCCAGCTGGGCAGACGGGCTAAGCGTCGCATAGGGACCGTGAAACACTTGAGGACCGATAACAAAAAACATCATCAAATATGTAGTAATATCAAAAATAGAACTGGTTGGGCCAATTATTAACATGAATTTCTTTATGGAAGTGGCTTCCCAATGGCGGGGAATTTTTAGATAATCATCATCAACATTATCAAAAGGCAAGGCCAAACAGGAAATATCATAAATCATATTTAGAATTAAGATTTGGATGGGAACCATGGGCAAAAATGGTAGAAAGACACTGGCGGCCAGAATAGACAGCATGTTGCCAAAATTGCTGCTTGCTGTCAATTTAATGTATTTTATGGTGTTGGCATAGGTACGCCTGCCTTCGATAATACCATTCTCCAAAACATTTAAATCCTTTTCGGTCAAAATGATATCGGCAGATTCCTTGGCAATATCTACAGCCGTGTCCACGGAAATGCCTACATCAGCAGCCTTCATGGCGGCAGCGTCATTAATACCATCCCCCATAAAGCCTACAATGTGCTGCTTGCGTAAGGCTGTCACAATATAGGTTTTTTGGTCAGGTGTTAATTTAGCGAAAACATTAAACTGATTAATGGCTTTGCTAAGCTCCGCTTCTGACATTTTTTCTAAATCGGAGCCTAGGACAATCTGCTTGGTCTGAATACCTACCTCTGAACAAATGTAGCGCGAAACAGCATCATTATCACCGGTAAGGATTTTAACGTCTACGCCATATTCCAACAGCTTGGCAATAGCTTCCTTGCTTGAGGCCTTAGGCGGATCAAGAAAAGCCAGATAGCCGATTAAGACCATGTCCTTTTCTTCCTTGAGAACCGCTTCTCCTACAGCACCGAAAAGAGTTTTGTGGGCTATGCCCAATACTCGGAAACCCTTGTTATTAAAGTTGGTGGCATTTTGCAAAATAACGGTTTTCAATTCTTCCGTTAAAGGCTCTACTCTACCCTTAAATTCGGCAAAGCTGCAAACGCCCAGCATTTCCTCCACAGCGCCCTTGGTAATGAGCTGGCTCTTGCCAGCCACATCTTCTACGATGACGCTCATGCGTCGTCTGGTGAAATCAAAGGGTATTTCATCTATCTTTTTGTACTTGGCACATAATGGCTTTAATTCATCTTCGTCAGCATGCTTAATAATGGCAATGTCCATTAAATTTTTTAAACCGGTCTGAAAATAGCTGTTTAAAAAGGCATGCTTGAGGACCCTGATATCTTCTTCGCCCATAATATTGCAATGATATTCCAGCGCTATACGATCTTCGGTTAACGTGCCTGTTTTATCCGTGCAAAGCACATCCATGGCACCTAGGTTCTGAATAGCACCTAGATTTTTGATGATAACTTTTTTGCGGGACATGATCATAGCACTTTTGGCAAGATTGGCCGAAACAATCATGGGCAGCATTTCCGGTGTTAAACCAACGGCTACAGAAAGAGCAAAGAGTAAAGCATTCAGCCATCTGTCGTCTCCCGTCTTAAACACACCATTAATGAGAAATACTAAGGGAGCCATAACCAGAATAAACTTAATAAGCATCCAGGAAATTTTGTTGATGCCAATATCAAATCCGGTACTTTCCTTTTTACCGGTTAGATTTTCAGCAATACTGCCAAAGGAGGTGTCCTTGCCTGTGCAAATGACAATAGCCTGTGCCACACCACTTATGATATTGCTACCCATAAATGCAAGATTGCGATAATCCATCAGAGCAGCAGGAGAAACACCATCCAGCTCCGCAAATTTTTCAATAGGCGCACTTTCGCCTGTTAAGGCTGATTGATTGATAAAAAGGTCCTTGGCAGCGATGATGCGTACATCAGCAGGTATCATATCCCCGGAGGAAAGAAAGAGCCGATCGCCTACTACCAGTTCCTCAAAGGTGCATTCCAGAGTTATGCCATTGCGCAGCACGGAGGTAGTATTTTTGACCAGGGAAGACAATTCTTCCGCTGCCCGTTCTGATTTATATTCCTGAATAAAGGTCATCAGGCCGCTAATAAGCACCATGGCGGTCACCATGAAGACAGTAATGTACTCACGCTCCTCCGGTGGTTGCATAATAATATCAGTAAAGAGCGAAATGCCTGCCAGGATAAAGAGAATCGTGGTAAAGGGCGTTACGAAGGATAAGAACAGTCGCTTAGGAATACTGTTCTTCCGCTTTTTAGCTATTTCATTACTACCGTATTGTTGACGGTTTTTTATAACCTCCTGATCAGTCAGGCCCTTTTCCGATAAACCATATTGTGTAAAAAGTTCTGTAGTATTTAGTCGAGCTGCATTTTCCAAACGTGCTGTAGCTGCAAAAAGCATCTTATTTTGTTCCATAGTAAAACAACCTTTCTCAAAAGAAAATATAGAGTGGTTTTAAGAGAATAGGCTTATTATAGAGTAGAAATAAACTGTTAGTCAAGAATAACAGGTGCGACAAGATGGTTAGTCTAATAAAATAGAAAAAGGCAAAAAGAATGAGCCACAGGGACAGTCCCTGTGGCTCATTTTTTTGCCTTTAAATTGTTCTGCCGGGATAAGCTTTCAGGCCTTCGCCTAAAATTCTAATAGCCCGAGCCAAATCATCGCAGTTGATTACGTAGGCTAGTCTTACTTCGTCCACGCCTTTGCCCGGCGTTTCGTAGAAACCGTAGCCCGGGGTAATCATTACTGTTTCACCATCTTTTTCAAAATCGGTCAGCAGCCAGGTAGCAAATTTTTCTGTGTCGTCTACAGGCAGCTTAGCCATTACGTAGAAAGCGCCCTTAGGGTCTGAAGAAACTACACCGGGTAGCTTAGCCAGCTCTGCTTTAATGGTATCGCGGCGTTTTTTATATTCGTCATTAACAGCTTTAAAATAGGATTTAGAAGTGTCATATAAGGCTGTTGCACCGACTTGCTCCAAGGTAGGGCAGCATAATCTGGCCTGACAGCACTTTAGCAGCGGATCAGCCAAATCCTTATTTTTGGTAATTACAGCACCTACTCTGGCACCGCAAGCACTAAAGCGCTTGGAAATAGAATCAATCAAAATCAGATTGTTGTCCAGTTCCGGCATAGTACCAAAGCTGTTAAACTCACCATCGTAAACAAATTCCCTATATACCTCATCAGAAATCAGGGCAATGTCATATTTCAAAACCACCTTGGCAATCTCGGCCATTTCCTCTTTGGTGTAAATAACACCGGTGGGATTGCCGGGATTGGAAAGCAAAATAGCCTTTGTTCTGGGAGTAATATATTTCCCAATGGTAGCGGCGTCAGGAAGATGATAACCGTTCTCTGCCGTGGTCGGTACCGGAATTACTTCAGAACCAAACTCATTGATAAAGCTTTTATAATTTGCGTAAAAAGGTTCAAACATCAGGATGTTATCCCCTGCATCACACAAGGTCATTACTGCAAAGCCGATGGCCTCGCTGCCGCCATTGGTAACATACACATGCTCAGGCTGAAAATGCATATCCCATCTTTCGTAATATTTGCAGATGGCTTTAATCAGCTCAGCATCGCCTTGTGAGTTGCCATAGGCTAAAACCTTGTCATGAAATTTTTTTACTGCTTCGTAAAAAGCCGGTGGTGTTTCAACGTCCGGCTGACCAATATTTAAATGAATAACCTTCTTGCCCTTTTGCTCAGCCTGCAAGTCAAAGGGAGCAAGCTTCCTTATAGGTGAAGCAGGCACTTTTTGAATACGCTCAGAAATTTTCATATATTATCCTTCTCTTCCATAGTTTTTTTGAAAAGCTTACAACAGGTCACCAAAAATCGATCCACCCACGAACTCGCGGATAATGGAATTGTTGGGAACCGCCTCATCATCAATGGACAGAGACGCTCGTAGCATAACCAAAAGTCTTTGTGCTTCTGCAGCCTCAGGCACATTCAACGGAATAGCCTTGAGTAAGGGTTCAGCGTATTTCTTAAAAACAGCAAATTCATAAATCAAAGTGGTATTCAGCATAATATCTGCTTCTTCAGCAAAGGGGAAAATGTACTTTTCCTCTCCGTCTCTTACCTTCTGCCAGCCTTGCAGGGTACCTAAAGCATCATGGGACCTAAACTGCGAATCCCTTACCATGCGGCGCATGAGACGCATATCGGAAGTATATATTCTGTTGTAGTCATCAAAGGACAAGGGTGTTAACGCACTGATATAAATCTTCAGCTTGGAATTTCTCTCCACGGAAGAAGATAGCTGTTCGTTTAGGCCGTGGATACCCTCCACCACCAAAACGCCCTTTTCACCCAGGGTAATGGTTTGTCCTCTAAATTCTCTTTGTCCGTTACGGAAACTATAATGAGGAATCTTCACGGTTTCGCCGGCAATCATTCTGTGCAGGTGATCATTGAAGAGCTCCAGATCCAAAGCCTCCAGGCATTCAAAATCATAGCTGCCATCCGGCAAACGTGGCGTGTCCTTCCTGTCCTTGAAATAGTTATCCAAAGACACAGGCATAGGCTCCAGGCCATTAAGCCTGAGCTGTACAGCCAAGCGCTGCGAAAAAGTAGTCTTGCCTGAGGAAGAGGGTCCGGCAATCAAAACCAGACGAATCTTGTGCTGAGATTCAGAAATCTTGTCAGCAATCTTGGCAATCTCTTTTTCATGGCGAGCCTCACAGATTTGAATAATTCCTCTGCTGTTACCATCTTTAATATATTTGTTTAATTCAGCAACGGTGGCACAATGAATACGTTGTCCCACTTCTTCTGTTTCATCGTAAACTGCTGCTAGTTTGGGCTGATTCACAAACTCAGGAACCACCGTATAATCCGGTCCCGTAGGATAGCAGATAAGCACGCCGTCTTTATAATTGAGTAGCTTATAGCCTTTAATATAGCTCAAGTCCGGCAACATATTACCCAGAAAGAAAGCCCATTCATTTTTCAATCTGAAGAGAGGTACCTTATCGATGCCGTCTACTACGTCCAGTAAGGGCAAGGTATCCTTGCTTTGATTAGGCTTTACCAATCTCTTGGCTTCTTCCACGGTTAACCATTTCAGTTCTACAGGCTCTTTTTTGGCAATAAGCTTTTGCATAGCCTTGTTAACGTCTTCCAGGTCATACTTGCTGAGTACAATGCCATTCTTGACTTTGCAATAAATAGCACTGCCCAGGGAGTTTTGCAATTCCAGCTGAACCTCGGGACGCTTCATAGCCATAGCAGTAATAAAAGTGAAAAACAACGTCCGCGCATATACCCTGTTGCCTGCTGTACTATAGAGCTCGATAAAGTCTAGGGTACAGTCATTCTCCAGAGCAAAAGGCAAACCCACTCTCCTGCCATTAACGACAGCTTCTGCTATAGGTGTTTTATAATTACTGGCAAATTCTTTTGCGATGTCTATGATTTTTGTTCCCGGGGCATACTGATGCACTTTACCATCCGGGCATTTGACGTTTAACATGGATAAGACTCCTAGCTATTTTTCAACTGCGTCTACTGCTGCCTTAATTTTAGCTGCCATGCCTGCGACCTTTTTCTTGGGAATAGCACAAAGGGCAACTCTGATACCTTTAGCCAAAGGTACGGCGAAAATATTATCCTTGTGAAGAATATCACAAGCAGCACCTGGATCGGTGCAAGGAATGGAAGTAAAGAAACCTGCAATGTAAGGAACCATCTTCAGGCCACATGCATTAGCTTCCTTGGTAAACAAATCGCCACGCTCTTTAATCAGGGCATAATACTTTGCTCTTTCTTGCAAAATATCAGCTTTTAATTTTTCATCTTGCAAAATAGTAGCCATGGTCTGCATTGCACCACGGTTGATATTAGACCAGGTAGCACGGCTGGAATATTGGTTAACATCAAAGAATTCCTGGCTTTGCTCTTGGGTTGCTGCTACGTTAATTAAAGCGCCGCAGCGTTGGCCATACATGGTATAGCCCTTAGACAGACTGTAAGCAACCAAGCCAATAACATTTTTCGGCAGATGAGCCAGGTTCTTGAAAATCTTACGAACCTCTTCTCTTTCGCCTGCATAGTCAATGTAAGCAACATCCAAAAGCAAAACTGCCTTCTTGCCATTTTGGGTGTTAGCCTTCAAAATTTCCAGAACATTGGCAATGTCCTCACTGGTCAGGCTGTAGCCTGTAGGATTGTGAGCAGGTGTGTTGATAATCAACAGTAGATTATCTTGCCTGGTCAAAATTTCTTTTACCTTGGCCTCCAGGGAAGCAACGTCAAATTTATTATCTTCAGTAAGCATTCTGTAGGTATCCAGCTTGCGATTCATATCGCGGCACAATACCTTGTAAGGACCCCAGTACCATTCAGAGGTCAATACTGTTTCGTTAGGATCAGTGTAATTCCAGATGGTATGGTGAATAGCACCGGTACCGCCTGCGGTAGCAATAGCTTGAATATAGCCTTCCGGTCTGGAAGCGCCAAAGCAATCGTCCTGCACCAATTTTAGAAAATCAGGCAAGCCCGCAATAGGAGCATAAGCAAAGTATTGATTATCTTGTAAAGTACGAAATACTTTAGAAACTGTCGGTAGGGTAACTAACTTCTCATTATCATCCAGAATGGCGCCGATGGTAGCGTTAGTAACATTCTCGGCACCAATCTTCGCCGCCGCTTCAACCGCCGCCGCGTTCGCTCCGAAAATATTATCCTTTGCCGCTTTACCGATGGCATGTTTTGCTACACCATTCATTGTCATAAAAATCTCCTCCTCAAAGTTAGTAGGGCACAATCAGCCCCTAGAGCTTAATTATCGCATTATTTTGCCTATTGGTCAACATTTCTATACCATTTTTTCCGGTTTAAATACCTTATCAAAATCAGCTTCTTTCATAAGCTCCAGCTTAAGCACTGCAGCTTTTAGGGAAATATTCTCCTGGTGAGCCAGTTTTGCCACCCTGGCACCATTCTCATAGCCTATGTAAGGATTTAAAGCGGTAACCAGCATTAAGGAATTATGCAGGTTGCTGCTCATTTTCTCTTTATTGGCCTTAATGCCTACCGCGCAATTCTTGTTAAAGGAATTTATGCAGTCAGCCAACAGCCGTACAGATTGTAAAAAGCTATAAATGGTAACCGGCAGGAAGACGTTCAGCTCAAAATTTCCCTGGGAAGCGGCAATACCCACGCAGGTATCATTGCCCATCACACGGACCGCCACCATGGTCACTGCTTCGCACTGGGTGGGATTTACCTTGCCCGGCATAATCGAGCTGCCCGGTTCATTGGCAGGAATAGTAATCTCCCCTAGTCCATCTCTGGGGCCGGAGGCTTTCCAGCGCACATCATTGGCAATCTTCATCAGATTGGCAGCCAGGGCTTTCAGGGCACCATGGGCAAAAACCATATCGTCCAAACTAGTCAGAGCATGAAATTTATTTTTAGCTGTCACAAAGGGCAGACCTGTATTTTCCTTACAATAAGCTGCAACAATTTTGTCAAAGTCCTTGGGAGCATTTAGACCCGTACCTACTGCAGTACCGCCTAAAGCTAATTCACAAAGACCTTTTTGGGCAGCCAAAATATCTTCCTTGCTTTTTTCCAGCATATTCCGCCAGCCGGAAATTTCCTGGGAAAAGGCTACCGGCACAGCATCCTGTAAATGAGTGCGACCGGTGGTAACAATGCCCTTGTTGGCTTTTTCCAGCTTTTTAAAGGTGGCAATAAGTCCATCTATGGCAGGAAGCAAGAGCTCCTTAATTTCCATGGCACCTGCTATATGCATAGCGGTGGGAAAAGTATCATTGGAGCTTTGTGATTTGTTCACGTCGTCATTGGGATGCAGCAACTGAGCTTTGGCAATTTCATTGCCACGATGGGCAACAACCTCGTTCACATTCATGTTGGACTGAGTGCCACTACCTGTTTGCCAAACAGCCAAAGGAAAGTTACCCTCTAGCTTGCCGGCGATGATTTCATCACACACCCGACAAATTATCTGGCATTTTCTGGCAGTCAGCTTGCCCAATTTCTTATTGGCCATTGCTGCAGATTTTTTCAGATAGCCAAAGGCCTTGATGACCTCAGGAGGCATTTTCTCTGTGCCTATTTTAAAATTCTCCAGACTTCTCTCGGTCTGGGCACCCCAGTACTTATCTGCGGGAACCAGTATTTCGCCCATAGAATCCTTTTCCTTGCGAAACTTCTCAGTCATCTTCCAGCCTCCTTATTTTACGTAAACAATAGTCGCACCATAACCACCTTCGTTTTGCGGTGCAATTTCAATATGATCCACATTATGATGAGCGTGTAAATATTCGGTCAAGCCTGCCCTCAGCATTCCGGTACCTTTGCCATGTATCAGCCTAAAGGAGGGCATGCCGGCCAGCAGGGCATCGTCGATGGCCTTATCCACAAAGGGAATAGCTTCATCTACGGTGTTACCGCGTACATCGATTTCCGGTGTGGCAGCCTGGGCCTTTTGCATGAAAATCGTATGACTTTGCTTGGGCTTATGGCGAACTACTCTGGGACCTGCTTTTCCGGGACCCTGAGAGGTTTCCTTCACCAAGATGCAGTCCTTCATGGGCAAGGTCATCTTCATGGGGCCAATGGCTACCTCCACTTCATTCTCTTTTATTGCCTTAATGATAGCGCTTTGACCCAACTTTTTAATGTAGACTTCTTTACCCAGAGCTGCATTGCCGCTGGTCAGCCCCTGACCTTCCGGCACCGGCTTACCCTCCAGGGCAAAGCTTTTATTAAGGCTCTGTCTGGACAGCTCTGCCAGCTCTTCTACTTTGGCATTATCTATCAGAGATTTATTGGCTCTAAGTTCTTTCAGGATGGAGGTACTTTCCCGACGTGCATTGCGGTACAGCTCATCAGCCTGTTCTCTGGCCTTGCGGAGAATGTCATTTTTTCTTCTCTCCAGCTCCACCTGTTGATGGTGTAGCTCATTGCGCAAATGCTCAGCTTCCAGCTGCAAGGTTTCAATATCCTTGTTGCGGCTCTCGTACTCGCGTCTTTCCCCTTCCAAATTTTGCAGTACAGCTTCCATGTTGGCATGCTCTGCGCCAATCAAGGACTGGGCCTGATTTAAAATCTCCGGAGCCAGACCCAAACGTTTACTGATATAGAAAGCATTACTGCTGCCGGGCACACCCATCAGCAGTCTGTAGGTAGGACGCAAGGTAGTAGGATCAAACTCTACGCTGGCATTCTCCATGCCCTCATGCTCGTAGGCAAAGCTTTTAAGCTCACTGTAGTGCGTGGTAACAATAGTTAAAACTTTTTTATTAAACAGATAGTCCAGCATGGACATAGCCAGGGCTGCGCCCTCAGAGGGATCGGTACCTACGCAAATTTCATCTACCAGTACCAAATCGCTGGGCTGCACTTCCTGCAGAATGGACACCATGTTGGTCATGTGTCCTGAGAAGGTAGACAAGCTTTGCTCAATACTCTGCTCATCACCGATATCAGCATACACGCCGCCAAACACCGGCAGCTTGGCTGCTTTGGCAGGTACGCACAACCCCGCCTGAGCCATCAAGGCAAAGAGACCTACAGTTTTCAAGGCTACCGTCTTACCGCCGGTATTAGGACCGGTGATAAGCAGCGTGGTAAATTTTTCACCTAGCTGCAAGTCCAGTGGTACTGCCTTTTCCTGGTCCAGCAAGGGGTGCTTGCCGGCCAATATATCTATCACGCTGTCCGTGGTAAGGGTAGGCCTTACAGCATGGGTCTTGGTAGCATAATAGCCCTTGGCACTGATCAAATCCAGTTGACCAAGCGTGTCCAAAGAGCCCTCCATCTCTTCTGCATTCAGTCCTACATTTTCTGAGAGGGTCCGCAGGATTCTTTCAATCTCAGTTTTTTCTTCCAGCAAATATTTTTTGATATCGTTATTTAAATTCACCACAGCCATAGGCTCAATGAAAAGAGTAGCACCGCTGGCAGATTGGTCATGGACTAAGCCGGGAAAATTAAATTTATATTCTTGTTTTACCGGAATAACATAGCGGTCTTCACGCATGGTCACTATTTGATCCTGGAAATATTTTTGATTTATGGGGTCATGCAGGATGCTATCCAATTTTTCTTTAACTTTTTTCTTGGCAGAATAGATGCCGGTACGCAGGCTGGACAGCTTGGTAGAAGCAGTATCCTTGACTTCGCCCTTTTCATCTATAGCACTGTTGATTTGTTTTTCCAGACGGGAAAAATCGCCCAGCTTTAAACCATACTCAGCCAAGTTGGGTGCAATCTCCTTATTTTCTTCCAGAAAAGCTTTGACCTGACGAATAGCCGCAGCCGTATTGCCGATAGCCAGCATGCTCTCCACTTCCAGCACAGAACCTACTTTAGCTCTCTTTAGTGCGGCAGAGACATCGCTGGCTCCACCCAAGGGCAACCGCTTGCCTTCGGACTGGATGCGCATCATCTGGGCGGTTTCCTCCTGGAGCAATTTCACCTCTCCAAAGATAGTGGAGCTTTTTAGCTCCATAGCCAAATTTTTACCCAGACTGGTAGCTGTCTCTTCGCCCAAAGCTTCTTTAATTTTTTCAAACTCTAACGTTTTTACTGCAAATTTTGCCATTATAATACTCCTCTAAAATAATGTCCTCTGGTTGTATGAGGAGGATTCTCTTCAATCGTTGTTTCACCATCCAGCACCTGACGGTAGCTGGCAATGGTAGCGGCCAGGTCCAGCACAGCCGCGCTTCTGCCATCAATACGCAGTCTTCTTACGCCCAGCTTCTCCAACGCCTTGGCACCGGTAAGCATGGACAGACTGTGGCTGTTTAAAACATGCATATAACCAAACTGATCATGCTTTAAGGGAAAGGCTTCGTTCTTTCTATCTTTCAGAAAGGCATCCTTATTGCAATGCCAGCTGCATTTACCTCCGGCCAGATTACCTAGGAAGCTGCCTTCTACACAATACTTGGATACCATCATTTCAATGGGACCATCTACCAGGCACTCCAACGGCACAGGCGAGCTTTGCACCAAAGCCTCTACCTGTTTCATTGTTAGTTCCGGTGACAAGGTCATACCCTCTGCGCCCGCTTCCTGCCAGAAAGTCAAAGCCTGGGAGTTGTAGCTGTTGAGACCAAAGTCGCCCCATAGCGGAATTCCGGTGGCATGCGCCATCTCCCACAGACCATTGTTGGCAATTAAAAAGAAATCAGGTTGCAGCTCTTGCCACAGAGCAAATTGTTTTTGGAAAAAAGCCAGCTGCTTTTCCTCAACAATACGAGGCGTAGCAATACCCCACTGCTTGCCCTTGTCAGCAGCCATTTGCTTAAGCACCTGCAGATCATCCGGCTTTAAAAGAGGCAAGGTAAAACTATCACCTGCCAAAATTAAAACATCGGCCCCTTCCGCTAAAGCCTTTTGGCCTTTAGCCAAGGTGTCTACCTCTACGGTCAATTGAGCATGCTTATACAAGGTATGATTGCGGGGCAAAGCAAGGGTGGCCTCATGCCAAACCGCCTGCTTACGATTAGGTCCAATAGCCGCTAAACGCCGGGCAGTAAGCTCCTCTGCTGCCTTTCTTCTCGCTTCGTTTATTTCGCTCATGGGCACCATAACACCCTCGTCTACCTGCAGAACTAAATCCTGTAGGCTAAACTCAGTGGTTCCCAATCTATCTACTTGCTTTCTGATAGCTGCTTCGTCCAGGGCATGCTTGCGAGCAGGTTCTACAATAAAGTCCGTAGCTCCGTTGCCCACATTGCCATCGGCATCGGTCAGCACTACCTGCAAAGCCTCACCCAAGTGAGCAGTAACCTCTGCCGTTATGGGCAGCCTGGTTTTATTGTGCTCACCAAAGAATTGCTGGGCATAAGTCATCAGCTGAGCATCATTGGTACGAAATACTCTGTCGTTTAAACGCACGCCGCGGGGTACAGAGATTTCCACCTTGCTGCCTTTGGCAGCGCTAGTTACCTCTTTACCATTAACAAGCATTCTATTTAATTCAGTGCCCACTCTACCACCTACGGACACCCAAAACTCCAGCCCGTCGCCTAAATGCAGCTCTTTATCCAGCTTAACCACTGCCGTGTTGGCAGCCTTGTCCAGCTCAGCGACACGACCAATGAGCACACCACGATTGTTGGGACGACGATCACTCATCATCTCTCGACCTTGGGGCCGCTCTAGATAAGCGGTGGTAAAATCTCTGTTAAAGATTTGCTCAATATTAGCTTTATCCTGTGCAGGCACCTGGTAGTCACCGGCCAGATAGCTATCAATAGCACGACGATAAATGTCCGTTACTACAGCCACATATTCAGGACGTTTCATGCGCCCTTCTATTTTAAAAGACACCACTCCCGCCTGAATTAATTGAGGCAGCACATCCAAGGTATTCATGTCTCGGGGGCTCAGCAGATATTGTCCGGCATCGGCATTAGCCAAAAGATTCTCCCCGTTTTTATCTACCAAAGTATAGGGCAAACGACAAGGCTGCGCACAACGTCCCCGATTGCCACTGCGCCCGCCGATTAGACTGCTCATGAGGCATTGCCCCGAATAGCACACGCATAGTGCACCATGGATAAAAGCCTCGATAGCAGCATCTTTAACATTTTGGCAAATAGTTTTCATATCAACCAAGGTAGTTTCTCTAGCCACTACGATTTTAGTCATCCCTGCCTTATAGGCAAATTGCGCCCCTGCCGAATTGGTAACTGACATCTGGGTACTGCAATGCAGTGGCAAATCCGGCACTATCTTTTTAGCCACTCTGATAACACCCATATCCTGGACAATGATACCATCCACACCACAATTGTGCAGAAAGACCAAATAATCCCCCAACTGGGTCATTTCACTATCATCCACCAAAGTATTAACAGTAACGTATATCCTAACCTTATGTAAATGAGCATACACTACCGCCCGAGGCAAAACCTCAGGTCCAAAATTCTCCGCATATTGTCTGGCACCAAATGCCGTACCACCTAAATATACCGCATCTGCTCCCGCATTTACTGCCGCCTCCAGTGCCTCATAGGTACCAGCCGGAGCAAGCAGCTCCAAATCTTCTCGTTTCATCGTTTCCTCCACAAAATACACTATTGTATATTATACCATACGATTTACCAATTGGGGACGGTACCAATTGGTAAATCACGACAAAAAATAGTTGCCACGGCGTAAGCCGTGGCAACTATTTTGCTTATATTATTACTCATTTAACAATGAAAGTCACTTTTTTTGCGTAGAGAGGTGGGTTCTTTTCCCAAGAACGCGCGTAACCGAAATTGACGTTGTAGGTTCCGGGGCGTTCAAAACCGAAGAACATAATGGTTGTTCCTGGTAAGCCGGTCATTCCACTTTTTTGGGGATCTTGTGGCATATAGAAGGAACTGCCCATGGACACAAAGCCTGGCATTTGGTCTGCATTAACTACTTTCCAATCATAACCGGTAGAAGGATTAGAGCCTAAATAAACAGAGACTAATTCACCTGCTTTTAACTCCAAAATTCTATCTTCTGCATCTTTGCTAAGTTTATAGCTGGTGACTAATCTGGCCCCATCAGCAATATTAATGGATTTTAGTAATTGACCATAGGCTATGGTCTGAGTATAGGGACCGTATTTGCCGGTTGCAAGCAAAAGGCCGTCTTCACCAAACACATAATCCTTGTCGCCAATAACATTTTTAAAATTGTCATTAATATAGAAAAAGTCTTTGGGCTCTACCGTCTTGCCTGAGGTAATATCGATGTTTACCCCCTGATAAGCAGTTTTATTGCCTTCTGCCTTTAACACCACGCTAAAAACAGTCGGCCTATTTACTGTCACATCGTAGGAAAGCACCGGATTACCGCCTGCTTGTTTTGCCAAAGCATCAGCACTAGTACGAAGGATACTGTTAATGTTGCTTTGCAAGGGAAGAGCTGTCAAACCATCAACTACCGGAATAACACCGGTCTTGTGTCCTGAAACCTTTTCGGAAAGTATGGTAGTGTGACCAAAGGCCAACGCGCTCACCGCTTCCCACATTAGTAAAGCGCAAATGAATAATATTCTTTTCATTGATTTTCCTCCTATGGAATATAACTTGGGGTAATGAAAGTTTGTACTACATGCTCATTGCCTCTGCATATGGATTGTTCATCCATTTCTATATTATTTTGCGCAATCATTATACCACAAACTTCCACGTTTCGCCCTACTTTGATGCTATCCTGGGCAAACAAGAAGGCATTTGGTAAACGAACATTATCCCCCACGTAAATATTTTTCTGGGAGAGAAACCATATTCTACCTGTAAAAGTACTGCCGGCACCAATCGTCATATTGCCTTGATTATAGAATACTCCCGTTCCTGCTATCTTAAGACCTTGTGGGAAATAATAATCCTTGCCCGGACCTACATAAAGATAGCCTTTAAGTCCATCGGTAAAATCTTCCGCAGTCCTTGGAAAGGGACGATCACTATAGGTCTTAAACAATGCTTTATCCAGCTTTGGTCCTCCACCACTGCTATAGCCGATTTGGGCAGTTTCTTTGTAGAGCGGATAGTTGCAGCCGCCCGGTGGCTCCAGATATAGTTTGCGTAATCTCCATTCCCCATCCACATAGGGGAAATGTATGGTAATGCTTTGCACTTGCTGGTGGGGTTGATAGTCCAGGGTAAGCTGAGGTTTAATAGCCTCCTTGCCCGGATATAGTTCCACCTGAGGCAATTGGTACGTACCAGTTCGGGGAAGCCTAGTCTGACGCGCAACTGCCTCCATTACACCGGAGCTTATACGCAAAAATTGTCTGTAGCGCAAAAATTCTTGCTGATAAAAGGTTTCATCAAGAACCAGATATAGCATGACTTGCGTCAGACCTGCTAAAAGAATTAGCAGGAAAAGTACGGGTAAGACAATAAAGCCTGCCTCACTTTTTTTCATGAAGTACTCCATTAAGCAATTCAATAAATCTAGTGGTTCGCCGTCGTCTTTCTGAAGTAGTCAGCCCCAGCTCTAAAATCATTTGCACGCTTTGATTATCTATGGGTTGTACCAGAAAGGTAAGGACTTTAACATGAGGAGGAGTTAAAGGATTAATACCTTTCCGCCTGCCAACAACCTTAGTACAACGATAGAGACTGTAGCCATTGCCTGACTTATGGGGCTTGAGAAAGAATTCCTTGGTGCGGCTTACGCTTAGCATTTGACAGGTCAGGAAAGTCCCGGTTTCCCCCTCCTGCTGTATTAAACTAAGACTCTGTGTCTCATAGGTCAGTTCTTTTTCCAAGCGTCCCAACAACAAACGTTCATTGAGACATAATACCATATCTTCTTCCATATGCTTTAAACTGGCAAGTATTTGAGTAAACGGCCTATAAAATGTACTAAAAATTATTAAAACCAACAAAAATACTATGTTGATTTCCAAAAGCAGCATACCTCTCTCCTTATTCATAGATAAAAAGATTGTACAGCGGCTCTTGTTCTTCTTTATAGAAAACTTTTAGTTCCTTAGAGGTAAGTTTACCGGGCCATAAATTTTCTTTTTTTTCTATGGTAAGTGTTAAATCTCCGGAGCTGGTAATTACCTCTCTGTGCTGTCGTAAAGAAATCACGGCAGCTTCGGCCAAAAGAGTGGCCTTCTCCTTAGCTTCATGCCGTAGCATAAAATGCCAAATCGTAAGGTAGCAGCCTGCTATACAGACAACACCTACCATAAAGATACTGATACCCAGAAGGGCTTCCAAATAGAGGTAGCCATTTTTCATAGTGCAGCTTCCTCTGCGGATAAAACTCCGGTAATCGGCTGTACGGCAACCCGTCTGGCACCCAACGCCACGTTGCGATGCAATAAGGTATACCCGGCCCGTTTGCTGGGAGACCCATTGGAATTAAAATTTAATACCGTTGTGCCTTCCACTTTATAGTTACCAAGTCCCTTTTGAGTATAGGTGAAATTTTGAGTAGCCTGAGTATATCTGTTAAAAAAATAGCCATTTCCCTCGTTTAATAAGACCAAGCTGGCAGAAAACGTGTCCCTGTAGCAGGCCTGCGTCTGGAGATAAGCCAGCCTGCCCAGCAGCAATTTCTGAACCAGTCCCAGTTTATCCCCTTCACTTTTCGCCCCAAGGCCTAAAAGAAAAGGTGAAGTAGCTAGAAATAAACCGGCACCCAAAGCCAACCCCAAGACAGTATGTACTAGAGTAAATCCTCTCCGCCTGAACAGTACCGACATTATTTTTTATTGGAATATATCAGTTTGCCATTGCTACCTGTACCACTGGCGGTACCGGTCGCCTTGTCATAACTAATCATAGTATAGTCATGAGCCGGGAGGTAGTTACCGGCCACCAAGACATCTATGCTATCAGGAAACTGACCATGTTCCAGCTTATAAATTTTGCCGGCACCATCAACCATTGTTAAAGTCGTAATAAGCTTGGTATCACAAGACTTCTGCATCGCTGTCTCTATGGTAGGAAGCAGCGCTGCCGCCATTACTCCCACAATAGCCAAAACAGCTATTATTTCAATTAGAGTAAAGCCATTCTGCGTCTGGTGCTTTAATCTCTGCTCCGTTAAATTTCTCACTCTGCTATTTCTCCTTCTGCTAATAATCGGGAAGTCCTGTCATTAGGCCATATATCGGGGTCATGAGAGAATAAAGAATTCCCCCCAGAAAAAGAGTGAGTACTAATAAAAGAAGTGGCTCCAAAAGAATTTTCAGTCGCTTTAGCTTAAGAGTCAATTCGGCTTCCAGGATGTCTGCTGCTTCTTTTAGCATAGCAGCCAGGCCGCCATTTTCTTCCCCCAAGCTAATAAATTCAGTGCTTAATTGACCAAATATACCGGCATGAATATTTGCTGCCTTGCTAAGAGGCATCCCCTGAACAACCGCCTTGTTAATTGCCAAACTAACGCTGCGCAAAGCTTGAGATGGCAACAAAGGCGTTAGTATCTGCAGTCCCTGCACCAGAGGTATACCACTCTCCAAAAGTAAAGACAGAATACGGCAATATCTTGCCTCCCATAAGCCATGATAAAGTCTTCGAAAATAGGGCAGCTCAAGAAACAAGTTTTGTAGTGCACTTCGTTTGTGATAGGCAAAACCTACTAGCATAAATAGCACCACCGTTAACAGATAAAAGTTTTCCCTGCTCCCCTCCACTAAAGGCAACAAGGTCTGAAAAAAGCCGGTAGTTTCCACATCCAGAACTGAATATAGCTCAAGGATTACCGGCAATACCTGTACAAGAAAGTAGCCTACTGTAAAAGCGGTCAGTAATATCACCAGAGTCGGATACAGGCAAGCAGTGACTACGGTCTTCTTGACTTCCTTTTCTCTTTGATAATATTGAGCTAGCTGCAAAAAGAGAAAAGCTAAATTACCGCTTATCTCACCTGCCTCTATCAGCTTTACCACCAAAGGAGAAAAGTCACGAGGTCTTTTGCTGAGGGAGAAAGAAAAGGACTGACCTCTTTCCAAGTCTTGATGAATAGCTTTCCCCAGTTGAACAACCGGGGCAGAAGCCTGTATCGTTACTAAATCCAAGGCTCTCAGTATTTGAACGCCACTTTCCAGTAGAAGGCCTAATTGTCTGAACAGAAATTCTTTTTCCTGTAATTTTAGTGCTCCGGCAGTTTGGTTCAGCCAAAGCTGCTCAAAGTTTCTAACAGGTTTAATACTGGTCACATAGCCGTACCTGGCTTGAACATGCAAGGCAACCTCTTTAGGATCAGCTGCTTTCATACGACCACTGACAATTTTTCCGTTGCGTTGTCTCGCCTGCCACCGATATACTCGCAAATCTTCTTCTCCTTTCTTTTAGGTTATAGGCACATTTCTTGCGTTAAAAATACTTTCCTTTTTCCCCTTGATTTTTTTGCAATAATGGGATGCACTTTGTAATAATTGGGATTGAGACAAAAAAAATCGTTCCTGCCAAAGCAAGAACGATTTTTAAGCTTGATAAACAACTATTCCTTATTCTTTTTTAACATGCCTTGAATCTCCTGCATAAAACTATTGATATCTGTGAACTGTCTATACACAGAAGCAAAACGCACATAGGCGATTTGATCAATACCTTGCAGGGTCTTCATCACTGTTTCGCCAATAGTAGTAGAGTTAATTTCTGTATCTCCCTTAGCTCTTAATTGACGTTCAATGTCAGAAGCAATCTCCTGAATCTTTTCGTAGGAAAAAGGTCTTTTTTCGAAAGCCTTCAAAAGCCCGCTGGTTAATTTTTGAGTATCGAAAAGTTCTCTGCGCCCATCTTTCTTAATGACTAAGAGAGGAGTTTCTTCATACTTCTCATAAGTAGTAAAACGTCTGCCACAACTAGGGCATTCACGTCTGCGACGAATGGAAGTACCATTATCGATGGACCTGGAATCTACTACTCTGCTATCACCATATGAACAAAAAGGACATTTCATATTCTTACCTCGCTCCTAAATTATTTACTACGAATCCAGGGTGGAATCTCCGCAGATGGAGCCGCAAAGCCACCAAGAGCCGATTTACCTTCTGCTTTAGTCTTATTCTTTTCAGCTTCGCTCTTAACAAAAGGAATTGCCTTAGCTTTAGCCACGGTAGGTGTCTTTTGACCATCAATACCGGTAGCAATAACGGTAATGCGGATTTCATCATCCAGGCTTTCATCAATGGTAGCACCAAAGATGATAGTTGCATCAGGATCAACAGCATCAGTAATAATCTTGCAGGCTTCGTTAACATCAACCAAGGTAAGATCCTTACCACCGGTAATATTAAGTAGTATGCCATGAGCGCCGTCAATAGTGCTATCCAAGAGCGGGCTCTTCACTGCTGCTTCAGCGGCAGCTTCAGCACCGCCGTCACCCTTAGCAGAACCAATACCCATCATAGCACTGCCTGCATCCGTCATAATAGTCTTAACATCGTTAAAGTCAGCGTTAATGATACCGGGAACACTGATCAAATCAGTGATACCTTGTACGCCTTGACGCAATACATCATCAGCGATTTTGAAAGCTTCCAACATGGAAGTTCTTCTGTCAACAACTTGCAGCAAACGATCATTAGGGATAGTAATAAGAGCATCAACTTTTGCTTTTAGGTTCACAATGCCTTGTTCAGCTGCGTTATAGCGACGTCTGCCCTCGAAAGTAAACGGTTTGGTAACAACGCCAACAGTCAAAGCACCGGCTTCTTTAGCGCATTCAGCTACAATGTGAGCGCCACCGGTTCCGGTACCGCCACCCATACCTGCTGTTACAAATACCATATCAGCTCCCTTGAGAGCTTCGGTAATTTGGTCGCGGGATTCCTCAGCGGCCTTCTCGCCTACTTCAGGATTAGCCCCGGCACCTAAGCCTCTGGTTAATTCCTCACCAACCTGGATACGAGTGGGCGCTTTAGATAAAAGCAGAGCTTGCGCATCGCAATTGATAGCAATAAACTCTACTCCTTGTAATCCTGATTCAATCATACGATTTACTGCATTATTTCCACCGCCACCAACACCAACAACCTTAATCTTGCACAGCGGGGTTTCTTTTTTTTCGTCAACTTCAAACATAATTTATGCTCCTCCCTAAACTAAATGTAGTACTATCCTAATAATACACACACAATATTATAGCATTTTACAGCCATTTTTTCATCATTTATTGCTATTTTTTTATTTTTTTAGATATAGTCTGCGAATGATGGCAATGTTATTAAAAATCCTTAAACCAAAGGCTAAAACAGCTACATAATACAAATCTATACTTAAGCGGATACCGCAGTAACAAAGAAAAACAGCAAAAATACCATTAACGAAAAATCCCGAGATAAAAATGGTCGGATCGTAGCTGCCTTCCTTGGCAGCTCTCATGCCACCAAAGGCGGCATCCAAAGACGCCATTAAGGCTACGGACAAAAGCTTCATGTAGTCCTGAGGGACTATTGGAACAAAGTAGCCAATGCATAAACCAATAACAACACCAAGTATTGGATAGATCATTTTTTGTCACCATCCTTTATCTTGGCAAATTCATAATGCCGTGGCCCCTTATAAGCCGGTATTTCCAAATTATCCTTGGCAACCACATCTACGGAAATACCCCATAGCTTCAAGGTTTCTATTACACCGCCTCTTAGCTTTAAGGCTCCTTCCAAGGTTTTACTATTGCCAATGGCCCTGATTTCATAAGGTGGCGAGAAACGAGTATTGTTGACAGAAACGGTTGGTCCTGCACAACGTACCTCAGAAACATCAAGAATCCTTTCCTTGTTCAAAGAAAGAGCTTCAGCTCCTGCTGCGCGCAGCTCGTTAATTACTCTCAGTAAATCATCATCATGAATAATGTATAGGTTGGGATTGTCGCCCGGTTTATGAATGACCTTGCTGTCATCCACCGTAACTATTACACCCGGACCTCGCAAAGCTGTATAGCCCGCGTCTGCCTTCAATTGAAGAATTTCTTCACCTTTTACATCTGCTCCGGTATTTTCTTCCAGAGCTTTTACCTTTGCTTTTAAAGTTTCATTTTCCTTTTCCGTGGCCTTCAGCCTGCCGGACAAATCCTCTGCTCTTTGTTGAGCGATGGTACGGTTAGCACTTTCTGAACTACGAAATTGCGTAGAGATCATGACACCTAAAACCACACATACTAGAAAGAGAAGAATTTTGGGTTGTTTACCATGCATATCTTATTCCCCCCTTAGCGCAACTTTATATAGGGTTTATCAAAAGATAAATCTATATAAGCCGCCTTAACCTTTTTAGTTTCTAATTCTTTATACACTGTATTAAAAGTATCCACCTTTTTTGGCAAATTTTCATAATCTCCTAAAATAATGGGAACGCCACTACTCAGGAGTATGCGTAACTTCTTACCGGAATCCATAACTATCTCTGCAATCCTGGCTTGAACGCTGGAATCTATCTTGCCCAAGAAATCCAAGAGGGCCACCATGCCGGGATCCTCCACTACATCACCTGTATAAAGATTACCCAGCTTCCAGCCTGATACAAAAGGTGCTGTAGCGTCTTTGATACCGCTTTTTACTTCCAAGACAACACCTTTATAGGAAATTTTAGCAAACCCACCATAGGCGCACTCCACATAGACTGCAGGCTTGCGCTCTGTAATGGTAACTCTCAAAATGTTGGGCCAAGCATACCCCGTACTTACTTTTTCTACTCTCAAATCATTAGTCAGAACCTCTTCAACATGGCTGCGACTAACATTAAATAAATTGACTGGCTCCTTAATATCAGCGACTTTTACTACTTCCTCCACCGAAAAGGCTGTGCCATCATCCACTACTTCCAGCTTGCCGAAGGTAAGCCAGGGACGATGTAGGAAATAATACAAACCGCCCAACACTAAAGCTATACAAAAGAGATTGAAAAACAAACGAAGGTGAGTATTGATTTGGCGCCGTTTACCAGCCTTTATATTTTCCTCACTACTGTGCACGGCCGGCCACCTCCCCTTCCGTTTACTTAGCTCCGTTTAAAATCATTTCGCACAAATCAGGGAAAGTAATACCCATGGCAGCAGCAGCCTTAGGAATCAGGCTGGTAGCAGTCATACCGGGAATAGAGTTGATTTCCAGGGCAACAGCATCACCATTGTCGGCTAAGAGCAAATCTGCTCTGGCCACACCATTGCAGCCGAGAGACTTGTAAGCAGCTACAGCAATAGCCTGCAACTTTTCAGTTATTTCCTTGCTAAAAGGTGCGGGACAGGTATATGTGGTAGCACCCTTGGTATATTTGGAATGAAAATCATAGGAACCGGAGTGCGGCTCAATAAGCACTAAAGGCATGGGCACTACACCCTTGTCTGTCATCATCACACCGGCTGCCACTTCCTTGCCTTGGAAGAAAGCTTCTACCAAAACCTCATCGCCATAAGAAAAAGCTTCGTCTAAAGCCTTGGTCAAGGCAGCTTTATCTTTGACAATAGTTACACCAATGCTGGAGCCCTGAGCTGCCGGCTTTACCACCACCGGCAAAGTAAAGTTTTTCTCTACCTCTGCCACCCAATCCAAATTGTCTTTTTTGTCAAGATAGATGCATTTGGCAGTAGGCACATGCATAGCTTCAAACATTCTCTTGCTGTAAACCTTATCCATGGAAATAGCACTGGATAAAACGCCTGAACCTGTATAGGGAATGCCCAGCATTTCCAGAACGCTTTGCATTCTACCGTCTTCACCATAAAGGCCATGAATGGCATTGAACACTATCTGGATACCATTATCCTGAAGCTGGTTAGCAAAGTTTTTAGGATCCAAATCAATAGCTACAGCATTGTAGCCCTTGCTCTTTAAAGCATCCAGGATAGCATTACCTGTCATAAAGGAAATTTCTCTTTCCTTGGATGGGCCACCCATTACTACTGCAATTTTAGTGTCTTTATTCATGGCTCTCGCTCCTTCTAATGCCTTCACCAGGTTTTCAGCAATACGGTAACCGTCGCCGGCACCTACAGTCATTACCAAGTCGCCTGGCTGAACATTCTCTATTAAATATTTTTCTATTTGTTCAAAGGTTGGTAAATAAGTTACCTTTTGTCCCGTAGCTTCTTGAATAGTTTTCATGAGAAGCGGTGTATCAATGCCGGGAATAGGCTCCTCGCTGGCAGGATAAATGTCAGCCAAAATCAGTTCATCAGCATCTTTAAAGCAGGTAGCAAATTCATTTAGGAGCAGCTTGGTCCTGGTATAACGATGCGGCTGGAATACACAAATCAAGCGTTTAGGTTTAGTTTGTTTACCTGCTGCCAGGGTCACCCTTATTTCGGTAGGATGGTGAGCGTAATCGTCCACTACCCAAATACCTTTTACCTTGCCCTTGGTTTCAAATCTTCTTTGAGCCCCGGTAAATTTTTCCAGGGAAGTCAGCACACGGTCCAGGGGAATATTCATCAGCTGGGAAGTAGCAATAGCACCTAACGCATTAAGCACGTTGTGCCTGCCCGGCACTACCAAATGGGCTGTACCAATTTTTTCTTCCTTATGATACACATCAAAATGGGTACCATCAGGACCAAATTCAATGTTCTTCGCTGTATAGTCCGCCTTGGGATCATCAAGAGCATAAGAGATAAAGGACTTCGTGGTTTTCTCTGCCAGCTCCTTAATCTTGGCATTATCAAAGCACAAGATAGCTTTGCCCTTGTCCTTAATATTTTCTACAAATTGAGCAAAGGCTTCCTGGATTTTTTCTTCACTGCCATAATGATCCAAATGATCATTTTCAATATTGGTAATAACAGCATAGAATGGTTTAAACTTTAAGAAAGAACCATCACTTTCATCAGCTTCCGCTACCACAATATCGCTTTTACCATTTAAAGCATTACCACCCAGGCTAGGCACAATGCCTCCCACCACTACAGTGGGATCAACATCGGCTTCATGGGTAATACAAGCTAGCATGGAGCTGGTAGTAGTTTTGCCATGCGCTCCTGCTACGGCAATACCTTGATGTTTATTCATTAAATAAGCAAGTACATCGCTACGATGCAGTACAGGGATTTGTCTTGCTTTTGCTTCTACCAATTCAGGATTGTCTTGATGAATAGCGCTGGAAACGACTACAGCCTCCGCACCTTCCACCTGGCAGGCAGCATGACCGATGAAGATTATAGCCCCTTCCTTGGCAAGCTTGGTGGCAATAAAACTGGACTTGGCATCAGAACCACTGACCATGTACCCTCTTTTAATCAGTACATACGCCAGGGCGCTCATACCCACGCCACCTATACCTATAAAATGAATTCTTTTTACCTTGTCTAAATCTAGCACTAGAACTTCCCCCTATTTTGTTTTTACTAAGCTTAAGGCACTCTGGGCTATTTCTTTGGCAGCCTCAGGCCTACTGAGTTTTTGCGCTGCTGTGTGCATAGCTGCCAGTGTATCAGGTTTAGTTAATAGCTGTTCAACTTTTTCTCGCAGGAGCATTCCTGTAAGTTCTTTATCCAAAATCACTTCTGCAGCTCCGGCCTTCGCAATGGCTCTGGCATTAAATTCCTGATGATTGGCCGTGGCATAAGGATACGGTATTAAGATTGCCGGTATGCCTTTTACCAAAAGCTCTGCCAAACCAATGGCTCCCGATCTGGCAATGGCCAGGTCTGCTACAGAAAGAGCTAAGGGCATTTCGTGTAAATAAGGTACTACCTTGATATTCTCTGCTGCCTGGGCCTCAGGTGCCAGCTGAGCTTTATATTTCTCATAATCCAATTCGCCGGTAGCATGGAGAATTTGTACATCAGTACGTCCTGCCATGGCTTTTTCCAGCTCCAGCATAGCATTGTTAATGCTCCGTGCGCCGCGGGAACCACCAAAAACCAGTATAGTTTTTTTAGCTTTGTCTAAAGAGAATTTTACAAAACCATCTTCTCTTTCATCTTTTAGAATTTCCTGGCGGACAGGGTTACCTGTGAAGATTTTTCTGGCCCTGCCGCTAAAATACTGTGCACCTTCGTTATAGCCAAGACAAATAATATCTACAAAATGGGACAATATTTTATTGGTTACACCCGGCATAGCATTTTGTTCCTGAATACAAGTAGGGATACCCATCTGAGCAGCCCAGAAAAGCACAGGACCGCACACATACCCGCCGGTACCTATAACCAGGTCAGGCTTGATTTCCTTCAAAAGACTTCTGGCATCCTTCAGACCTACCAACAGCTTCATACCGGAAATCATGGTACCTACACTTAAATGTCTTTCAAAACCTGCTACAGTAATAAACTTTAGTGGATAACCGTACCGTGGCACAATATTTTTTTCCAGACCGTGCTCAGTACCTACAAAGGTAATTTCCGCAGTAGGCTCCATACTTTTTATTTGATTGGCAATGGTAATGGCCGGATAAATATGTCCCCCGGTACCACCACCGGAAATAACTATTTTCATAATTTATTTACCATCTCTTTAAACACACGTCCTCGTTGCGGAAAATTGTCAAACATATCATAAGAAGAACAAGCAGGGGACAGGAGCACTACCTGTGGCGCCTTGGCCAGCTCGTGTGCTTTGTCTACAGCAGCTTGGAAGGAATCTACCAAATAAATATTCTTAACACCTGCCTTGAGAGCAGCTGCATTAAAACGTTCTTTAGCTTCTCCCAAAAGAATTAAGGCATCCGTTTTGGTCTTGACTAAATTCATCATTTCCGTCAAATCGGTCATTTTATCATGACCGCCGGCCAAAAGAATAATATGTCCATCTTGAAAGGCTTCCAAAGCCTTAATGGTGGAGTCAGTATTAGTTGCTTTAGAGTCATTGTAATAAGGCACAGCATTTATAGTTCTGACATACTCAATTCTGTGCTCTACTCCCTTGAAGCTTCTCAACACTCTGGCCATGTTCTCCGGTGTAACGCCGGCAAAATAGGCACAGGCAATTGCGCCCAGAGCATTTTGCTCATTATGCGCACCGAAGATTTTCATATCTTTTACAGGGCACACCACTTGCTTTTTGCCATCCAGTTTAATGGTAAAGCTACCATTTTCAATGTATACACCTTCCGGCAAGATTTCCTTGCAACTGATAAAGCATACTCTGGCTTTAGCCTGCGGTGCAAAACCTTTGACAATAGGATCGTCGGCATTGAGAATCAGCACATCTTCCTTAGTTTGATACTTGAAGATATTGGCCTTGGCGAGAATATAGTTGTCCATATTGCCATGACGCTCTATATGGTCAGGGGTAATATTTAGGATAAGTGCAATATTTACCCTAAGACTTTTAATACCCTCTAACTGAAAACTGGATAATTCTGCTGCGATATAAGAATCCTTGTCCAACTGTTCAGTTTCCTTGGACAGGGCAAAACCGATGTTGCCACCTACGGCAGTCTTTACCGGCAAAGTCGCCAGCATCTCACCCAGCAAGGTAGTAGTGGTAGTTTTACCGTTGGTGCCGGTAACCCCTACCCATTTACCTGTATATAAACGACTGGCTTGCTCGACCTCCCCGATTACTTCTACACCCAGGCTCTTAGCCTTTTGAGCTGTAGCCGTAGTAAAAGGAATACCCGGAGAAATAATAGCGTACCAGGAAGCTTTCAAATAAGGAGTGGGGTCTTCTTTCATTACAACCTTCCCACCTGTTTTAACTAAAATCTGTTCTACCATGGGATCTACTTCCCTAGGCTCATCATTATAGAGAATAACTTTTTTGCCATGTCTGGCCAGCACCTCAGCAACACCTTGCCCACTGATGCCGGCACCATATACAAATATATATTTTTTCTCTGCTACCATAGCCAAGCCCCCATTATTTTAATGCAAAAAGCAGCATGCCAAGCAAACCACAAAAAGTACTGGCAAGAGCAAAACGCTTCACCACTTCAGTTTCTTTTAAACCACCTAATTCAAAATGATGGTGCAGTGGAGCCATGCGGAAAATACGCTTGCCTCCTGTATGTTTGAAATAAGCTACTTGAATAATAACAGAAAGTGCTTCAGCCACATAAACGCCTCCGATAACCACCAGGAGGATTTCGGTATGAGTAAGCAGTGCTAAACTAGCTACGCCGCCACCTAAAGCCAAAGAACCTGTATCACCCATGAAAACCTTGGCCGGATAGTGATTGAAAATTAAAAATCCTAAAGCCGCCCCTGTAATGGTCAAAGCAAAAATACCCACCAGCTCTTGTCCGTTTCTGTAGCCGATAAAAGCATATGCCAGGCTAACAGGCACTGTGACCCAGGAAGCAAGGCCATCCAAGCCATCCGTCAAATTAACGGCATTGGTGGTACCAACCAAAAGCAAAATTACAAACAAATAATACCAAATTCCCAGATTAACAGTGCTGTTAAGTCCGGGAATCCACAGCTGTGAAGTGTTGTTGCCCACATCGCCGGGATGTATCAAATAAACAACAGCCACCAGCATTTGTAATATAAGTTTTTGCTTAGAAGTCAGGCCTAAATTTCTGTGAAAGATTATTTTTATACCGTCATCCAAAAAACCAATAATGCCATAGCCCACCAACAGCCAGAGAGCAACTCCCAAACGTGGTGTAATGGTACACCACAAGAAAGTAGAAACCACAATAGCCAGGATGATGATAACACCACCCATAGTCGGAGTACCATTTTTTTTCAGATGTGCAGCAGGTCCACAATCCCGTACGCTTTGGTCAAGATGCCACTTACGCAGAGCCTTGATGATAAAAGGCCCACTGACAGCACTAATGACCACTGCGGTTAGCAGCGCCTCTAAGCCTGTGTAATCCATTATTCCTCTTCTCCTTTAAAAACCAGATCAATTACTTTGTCTACGGACATGGAATGGGAGCCTTTAAAAAGGATAACGTCATCAGGTTGCATGATACTTTTTAGCAATTTTGCTGCAGCCTCTTTATCGGCCACATGGTGTACCTTCACACCTTGAGCACCGGCTGCTTCACTAATTGCCTTAGCCTCGCTGCCATAGGTAATCAGCTCTTTAACACCTGCCTGGGCCACATAGCCACCCACTCTGGTATGCGCATCGTGGGAAGTCGTTCCCAGCTCCAGCATATCTGACAAAACAGCAAGAGCCCTGCCCTTACCCTGAGCTACCACCACTTTTTCTAAAGTGTTGCAAGCTGTTTGCATAGAAGCAGGACTAGCATTATAAGCATCATTAATAGCAGTAATTTTACCAAAATGCAAAATTTCCTGACGTTTTTCCGTCATAACGGCTTGGTGAAGACTGGCCGCGATAGCCTCGTCCTCCACCCCGTAAAGCTCAGCAACAGCTATTGCTGCCAATGCATTCATAACATTATGTCGGCCAATAAGGGGCATATCCACATATTGTGTCTTGCCAGTCACTTTACTTGTATAAGTAAAAGTGGTGCCAACACCAGTCACTTCAACATCGGAAGCCTTAACTGCACTGCTGGATATTATACCATAGGTAGTAGTATTTGCGCCAGTATGCATTTTAGAGACGTAAAAATCGTCTCCATTAATTATAGCATCATTTTTTTCAGTTAAATTTTCCAGTATTTCGCTTTTAGCTTTGGCAATATTCTCCATACTGCCCAAAAGCTCCATATGGGTCTCACCCACATTGGTAATTACTACTGTATCCGGCTCTGCCAGAGCCTTTAGGGCCCTGATCTGACCAAACCCCCGCATACCCATCTCCACAACAGCGATTTGGGTATCGGGAGTAATGGTTAAGAGGGTTTTGGGTAGGCCAATTTCATTGTTAAAATTTGCCTCTGTCTTAATAACCTTATATTTAGAGGCTAAGGTTGCGGCTATAAGATCCTTGGTGGAGGTCTTGCCATTAGAACCTGTAATAGCCACAACCTTAACATGGGGTGAACTCATTCGCCAAGCATGGGAAATAGCCTGATAAGCTTTTAGGGTATCGGCTACCAAAATAGTCTTATCCTGGGGCAATCCCTCTGCTTTTTCTACCAGGACACCTGCAGCACCCAAAGCAATAGCCTTGGCGCAGTAAGCATGTCCATCAAATTTTTCACCTTTTAAAGCCACAAAAAGCTCCCCAGGTTTTACAGCCCGGGAATCAGTGGTAACACCGGTAAATTCCAAAGACACAGGCAGCCGGGTGATGCCCTGCGTTGCCTGAACAACCAATTTGACCGTCAGCATATTATTTCTCCTGTTTAAAGTAATCTCTTACCACTTCACAATCGTCGAAATGAATTGTTTTATCTTTGAGAATTTGATAATTTTCATGACCCTTGCCGGCAATCATAATCACATCTTCAGGTGCCGCATGAGATAAAGCAAAATGGATAGCTTCCCTACGGTCCGTAATCTTGTGAATTGATTTTTGGGCCGGTGCTCCTGCCAGACCTTTTTCAATATCGGCAATAATGAGCTCCGGATCCTCACTGCGAGGATTATCAGAAGTGACTACCAGGGTATCTGCCAGTTCTAAAGCAATACGTCCCATAATGGGGCGCTTTTTATTATCACGGTCGCCACCGCAGCCAAATACCGCCCACAGCTTACCCTTGGTAATTTGTCTGGCAGTACGTAGCACATTGTCCAAGCCATCCGGGGTATGGGCATAGTCTACGATTACCGTAAACGGTTGACCTGCCTGCACCAATTGGAACCGCCCCGGTACACCTTCAAAACCATCCAGCACCTTAATAATTTGCTGGGCAGGAATCTTTTCAGCCAGGCAGATAGCTACAGCTGTCATAACGTTATAAACATTAAACTCACCGGTAATATGTAGCAACAAATTCATTTCTCCCACAGGAGTATGAAGGTGCAACTCCATATGAGTTGCTTCCACCTTAAAGCTTAAAGGATAAATATCATTGTTAGTATTCCTGCCGTATTTTAGAATATTGGTCTTTGTTCTTTCCAGTATACACGCGGAGCTATGATCATCCATATTAAAAATAGCAGTTTTGTTAGGTTTGGTACCCTCGTGTAAATGGGTAAATAGCAAAGCCTTAGCCTCTCTGTAATTTTCAAAGGTCTTGTGAAAATCCAAATGATCCTGGGTAATATTGGTCAAGGCAGCCACATCAAATTCAATACCGGCTACCCTGTCTAAAGCTAAAGCATGGGAGGATACTTCCATCACCACGTAATCACACTTGGCCTCCAGCATACGATACAGAACCTTCTGCAAATCAACTACGTTAGGTGTCGTGTTGTGAGATGTTTCCACCTCATCCTCAATGATGGTATTAATAGTGCCAATCAGGCCCACCCTAAAACCTGCTTGTCTCAAGATAATTCTTACTATGTTAGTTGTAGTAGTTTTACCGTTGGTACCGGTTACACCTATTACACGCATTTTCTTACCGGGGAAATCATAGAACCAGGGAGCAATTGCTGTCATCGCTGCATTAGCATCCGGCACTTGAATAATAGTAAGACCGGCTTTAGGCTCTACATGATCCTCTACCAGAACAGCAGCAGCCCCCAAAGCAATAGCCTTGTCGATATACTTATGGCCATCAGTGTGTACGCCCTTTAGGCAAATAAACAAATTGCCCTTTTCTACCGTACGAGAATCAATAGTAAGTCCAGTGATAGTTTTGTCCGTAGTACCACTAAGTACCTTGGCTTGGGGTAATAGTTGTAAAATATCTTTCAATTGCTTTTCCATAAGTAGTAATCCCTCCGATTAAAAGAAAAGCAGCCCTAAGGCTGCTCTCCTGCTTTATTAAACAAGCACTTTGCGCAGCACTCTTATTTCTTGGCAACCTGCAAGCTTGTATCTTTGCTACCGCTTTTATCTGCATGCATGTAAATATTGCTTCGTGCTGTACTGAGTCCTAACTTGGAGCTTGCCAATTGGGTGATACGCTCCGGACTTTTTAGTTTATCCACGTCAATTTTTAAAGTTTGGTTTTCTCCTACCAAAATTGCCTCTTGTTTTTTCAATTGAACCAGGGCATTAGTCCTGGCTACGTAGCATTCACTTAATACTACATTGCCAAAATAGCACAAAATACCAACTACAAACAAAAAGATTGCCTGATGCCTCAAAGCCTTATAATTCTTAATCTTGCGGCGTTGGGGTTCAAACTTCTTTGGTTGATATTCTTTATAATCATAATAACGACTATAGGTATAATCGTAATCGTATTTTCTAGCTAACATTGAAGAATCTCCTCAATCATATTTTTATAGCTCCCCTAAGTCTGGCACTACGTGCCCTGGGATTATCTTCAAGTTCCCCATCGGTAGGAACAAACTCTTTAAGCTTTTTAACAACGGGCTTCTTGCCGCAAATGCACACCGGTAACTCAGGTGGACAGGTACAGCCTTTGGCCAATCGCTTCAAGGTGTTTTTCACTATTCTGTCCTCAAGAGAGTGAAAAGTGATGACCCCTATCCGTCCACCCGGTGCCAAGCTATCCACAGCGTCTTCTACAACCTTACCTAAAATTCCTAGTTCATTATTAACTTCGATGCGGATGGCTTGAAATGTGCGTTTAGCCGGATGAGGACCATCTAGCCGTGCGCCTTTTGGTATTGCTTTTTTTATTACAGCTACCAAATCTGCGGTAGTAGTAAGCGGCTTTATTTTGCGTTCTGCCACAATAAATTGGGCAATGCGCCTGCTCCAGCGTTCTTCGCCAAAGCTATGAATAATATTATCCAGCTCGTCTTCCTTGTAGTGGTTCACCACATACTCGGCAGTAAGAGTTTTGCGGTTATCCATACGCATATCCAAAGGACCATCATGCATATAGGAAAAACCACGCTCCGGAGTATCCAACTGATACGAAGATACTCCTAAATCAAAAAACATACCTGTTACTTTATCTATATTTAGGGAGGCTAAAACCTCTTTAAAGTCTTTAAAATTGGCACGCACAATATGGAGCTGACAGCTTAGCCCAAGCCCCTTCAGCTTCTCCGTGGAAGCCGCTATAGCATCTGCATCCTGATCAATACCGATTAAGGTACCCCTGGCGGAAAGCTTTTGGGCAAAATGACTGGAATGCCCTGCCCCACCCATGGTGCAATCTACATAAATACCATCCGGGTCTGTGATGAGCCAATCTACACTCTCATTTAACAAAACACTTTTATGGACAAATTCCATATTTATCACCTATTCAAAATCTAATTCTTCTACCATAGCCACAACATCTTTTTCTACTTCAGCATTATAGGCTGCATAACGTTTGGCATCCCAAATTTCCGCTTTAGCACCAACACCTACAATCAGAGCTACAGTATCTAGTTTTGCATAGGTCCTTAAATTAGTGGGCAAAAGAATACGTCCCTGTTTATCCGGCTCAGCTTCTACAGCGCCGCCAAAAATAAAACGAGAAACATCTCTTTCTTTTTGTTTAGGCATCATCTTAGTGGCAAAACTGTTTTTTAACCTTTCCCATTCATCAAGAGGAAATACATCTAAACAGCCATCAACCCCTTTGGTAACGATAAAATGCTTACCTAGAGCTTCACGTAATTTAGCAGGCATAAACAAGCGCCCCTTGGCGTCAATGCTATGTTCGAACTCACCCATCAACATCGTTATGCCCACCTCTTTTTTCACCACTTTTCACCACTTTTCACCATTATAATGCCTTTTTTAGGAAAAATCAACATTTTTACATACTTTTTTTCAGTTTTTAGGGCATAAAAAAAGAGGCCCAAATGTTAGTTAACATTTGAGTCCCTTCCAGTTTTATATCGTGAATTATTCTTCGCCGATTTTTTTGTTGATGTCTGCAATCAAAGCATCTACATCCAAGCCATGAGCGCTAGCTCCTTGACCAATAGTTTCAAAATTTGCAGCCATGCAACCTACACAACCTAAACCATATTGTTGGAAAACTTCTATGATTTCCGGATGAGCTTGTACAGCATCAATAATGCCGCTATCTCTAGTAATTTTTGCCATTGCAATAATCCTCCTTTGCTTCTCTGTGTAAACTTTGATTATTATAACATAACGCTAAAAAAAAACAAGATAGCAACCACTCTCCTGTCAGGGACGGTGGTTGCTTTTTCTTTGATAACTGTTTACTTGGCAAAAGCGAATTTTAACCAAAGCATCCACTAAAGGCTTTGGCAACGCTTTTTGCTTTTCAGCTTGTGTAAGCTAGTTGTTACCAGTTGGTACCGTCCCCAATTGGTAAATACGATCTAGTTGTTACCAGTTAGTACCGTCCCCAATTGGTAAATTTTTGCCAAGCTCGTAGGCTTGTTTAGGATAAGCTGTTTTTTCTATAGCGGCTCTATCCGCACAAGATAAGGCTGAAATAATGCCTTGCATTTCCCAGCCTAAATAGCCGGCCATTCCTTTTATGGAGGTAATGGCACCGGCAACAGATTCCAGGGTATCATCCTCACAAGCCATGAGGAGTAGGCATTTTTTGTCGCCATGCAGGGCATCGCCCAAAGCATAAAAGCGGTCAATAACCAGCTTGAGTTGTGCACAAAGGCCATAATAATAGATGGGAGCTACAAAGACTATGGCATCGGCCTCCGGTAAGCGGGGATAAAGCTCAGCCATGCCGTCTTTAAAGACACAGCCCTTGTCCGTAGTTTGACAAGCATTGCAGGCATTACAGGGATGAATCTCCTGAAAGGCTGCGTCAAAACGATAAATGCTATGTCCTGCTTCCTCTGCGCCTCTAATGAATTGTTCCGCCAGTAGGGCAGTGGTACCATTTTTGTGTGGACTGCCGGTGAGTACTAATATCTTCATTTTATTTACCGGTCCTGCCTCTTTGTGTCATGGGCACATGTTGAGCACACAAGGGGCATTCCTCCGGCTTATAGGTTTCTACGTTTAAATGTAGCAAGGCTTCAGTGCGTACACCGAAATTTACTTTCCCGCCGCTACGGTCAACCAGGAGTCCAACGCCCACTACTTCGCCCTGCAAAGCTTTGATGGCATCCATTACTTCGAAGATACTGCCGCCTGTCGTGGTAATATCTTCTACTACCAGGATTCTGGTTCCCGGTGCAAAGTGGAAGCCACGTTTAAAGGTCATCTTACCGTCTACTCTCTCCGTAAACATAGAGAGCGTACCCAGATTCTTTGCTACTTCATAAGAGAGCAGGATGCCTCCCGTCATAGGTCCTACTACTAATTGCACGTTGTCGTTAATAAAACGAGCGGCAATTTCCTGGCAAAGTTTTTCTGTGTAAACAGGATTTTGCAATACATTAAATTTTTCCACATACATAGGACTATGCAAACCACTGGTTAAAAGAAAATGTCCATGTAAAACTGCATCTGTTTTTTCTAACAAGGTTTGTACTTCATGTTCATCCATTATTTAGCACCTCTTATTTCTGCTAAAATATTTTCTACTGCCGCTTGCTTATTTTCTGCCTTAGTAATAGGTCTGCCTATTACTAAATGAGAAGCACCATTCTTTAGGGCGCTTGCCGGTGTAGCAATTCTGCTTTGGTCATTAGTTGCTGAGCCCTGTGGTCTGACACCGGGAGTTACGATTAAGAACTCCGGTCCGCAGGCTTTCCGAATAGCAGCTGCTTCTTGCGGAGAAGCCACTACTCCATCCATACCTGACTCTTTAGCCAATTGAGCTAAGGCAATCACTTCCTCAGCAATCGGTTTAGCATAATTTAGCTGTGCCCATTGCTCATCATCCATACTGGTTAAGACTGTTACTGCAATCAGCTTGGGGCTTTCAATGCCCAGGCGCTCAGCTTCCGCATGTACGGAAGCTACTGCTTCCTTCATCATTTTAGCGCCGCCCACTGCATGGACGTTCATAATATCAGCGCCCCAGCCGGTCAACACCGCCAAGCTCTTGGCAACCGTATTGGGAATATCTTGTAGCTTTAAATCAAGAAAGACTTTTTTCCCATGCGCCTTTAAAAATTTCAGCATTTCAGGTCCGGCTGCGTAATACAGCTCCATACCTACTTTATAGTAGCTCACTGCGTCTCCCAGCTCTTCTACTACGGCCTGAGCCTGCTGTGCTGTAGGAAAATCCAGTGCTACTATGATTCTATCATCTGCCTTCATACTGTCACCGTCCTTTATCTAACGTGGCAAGGCTTTGCCTCTTATATCATTGATACTCTTGATACCATGCTTATCTAAATAAGCAAGAATATCCAAGCTGATTTTCTCTGCCAAATCAGGATGGCGGAAATTACTTGTACCAATAGCAACAGCTGTTGCACCTGCCAGGAAAAATTCCAAGGCATCTGCATAGTTCTCAATCCCACCCATACCAATTATGGGAATGTGTACAGCCTGTGCTACCTGATAAACCATTCGCACTGCTACAGGGTGAATAGCCGGTCCGGACAAACCACCTACTATGTTTCCTAAAACCGGTGCCTGTTTATCTATATCTATTTTCATGCCCAGCAAAGTGTTAATCAAGGAAATTACATCAGAACCAGCTGCCTCGACCGCTTGGGCTATCTCCACAATGTCAGTAACATTGGGAGAAAGTTTGGTAATAATCGTCTTATTTGATTTTGCTTTAACAGCTTGTACTACCTCGGCAGCTGCATCGGGACAAGTACCAAAAGCTAAGCCGCCTTGTTGGACATTGGGACAGGATATATTTATTTCCAGGGCTGCCACCCCATCCACATTTAAAAGCCCCGCCAGTTCCCCATATTCCTCCGGGGAGTCGCCGTCCATATTCACAATAACAGGAACATCGTATTGACGCAGCTTGGGTAAAGTAGTTGTAAGAAAATATTCCACACCGGGATTTTCCAAGCCTATACAGTTTAAGATACCAGCCGGTGTTTCTACTACGCGCTGTCCCTTATTGCCACTGCGCGGTTTTAAGGTAGTACCCTTTACCGTAACGGCGCCTAGCTTTTCTAAATCCAAAAAGTCTGTAAATTCCAGGCCAAAACCAAAGGTACCTGATGCGGTAGTAATTGGTGTGCGCATATGCAGCTTACCAAGGTCTACCGCCAATCTTCCTTCGTACAATGTGTCTACCATTCTACCACCTCCCTGGAGTCAAACACAGGTCCATCGGTGCATACCTTTAAGCGTTTGCCTATACCTTGGCAAGAGCAGGATAAGCATGCTCCTAAACCACAGGCCATATATTTTTCCAAGGAGACTTCACAGGGAATATTGGTTTTGTTTACTTCTGCTACTACCGCCTTCATCATGGGAATAGGGCCACAAACATAGATACTGTCATAGCCTGCTGCCAAAAGTTGTGGTAACAGCGCCATAACTGTTCCCTTGGTTCCCTCTGTACCATCATCAGTAGTAAGGTGCACTTCTTTTACAATATCGGTAAATAATTGGGTCCAAAAAAGTTCAGCTTGGGTTTTACCGCCCATTAAAACCTCTACAGGCACAGCAGAAAGTCTAGTTGCTAAAAAATGCAACGGTGCCAAGCCCATGCCACCACCTATCAGCAAAGGCTTTTTACCGGCAAGGCTAAAGCCATGGCCTAAGGGTCCTATTATACTGACCTTTGCCTGAGGTAAAAGCTTGTCCAGCAGATGCGTGGCAGGTCCCAATAGCCTATAGATGAGGGTAATGGTACCGGCTTCTTTATTGACATCAGCAATGCCGAAGGGGCGGCGCAACAAGGGCGCCACCTGATCAGACACTGCAACTGTTACGAATTGTCCCGGCTGAGCCTCATGGGCAATAGCAGGAGCTAACAATTCTATTTTATTAACTTCCGGTGCTAATTTTTCCTGGCTCAATATTTCCGCCAGCACAATTGTTTTTTTCATGATTTACTCCCAGTCTAAATCTTGCAAAGCTACGATACTGACAATCCTGCGTCCCTTCATGGCTGTCATAACATGTTGCAAGGCATTGGCAGTATCCATAGAGGTAAGGCAGGGAATAGCATGCTCTACAGTGGAACGACGGATCTTAAAACCATCTCTGGCCACATCGCCGCCATGGGTTAAGGTATTGATAACCATACTGATATTGCCTTCCTTGATGTCGTCCAGCAAATCGTGCTCGCCATCGGTTACTTTTTTAGCCTCTGTTACTTCAATATTCTTTTCTTTTAGGAACTTGGCAGTACCGGTGGTTGCTTTAATCTCATAGCCCAACTCGGACAAGCCCTGAGCAATAGAAGCTGCTTCCGGTTTATCCATATCGGCGATAGTAAAGAGTACCGTACCTTCTTCCGGAATATTAGTTCCTGCTGCCACGAAGGCTTTATACAAAGCTCTGGGGAATTGATAATCTATGGTCATTACTTCACCGGTAGATTTCATTTCAGGCCCTAGTGAAATATCTACATCCGTCATCTTATTAAAGGAGAAAACAGGTGCTTTCACTGCATAATAATCTGGGAAGTGGCGAAGACCCGGTCTTAGTCCCTGGTCCACAATGGAGACTCCCATAGCACACTTGGTTGCTACATCGACCATAGAAATACCTGTTACCTTACTAATGAAAGGCACGGTTCTGCTGGATCTGGGATTAACCTCGATGACATATAGTTTTTCGTCACGAACAATATATTGAATGTTAATCATACCGTGTACTTCCAAACCTAAAGCAAGCTTGTTGGTGTAGTCCACGATAGTTTTAATGATATGTTGGCTCAAGGAACGAGGCGGGTAAACGGCGATGCTATCACCGGAGTGCACACCGGCCCTCTCAATATGCTCCATAATGCCGGGAATCAATACGTCCTTGCCATCACAGATAGCATCAACTTCTACTTCAGTACCCATTAAGTAATGGTCAACCAGTACAGGATGCTCGTGAGAAGCTTTTACAGCGTTAGCCATGTAATACTTTAGCTCGTCATCGTTGTACACAATCTCCATGGCCCTGCCACCTAGCACATAGGATGGTCTAACCATAACGGGATAGCCTACATCGTTGGCAGCCTTGAGAGCTCCCTCCACATCAAAGGCAGTGTGCCCTTTGGGACGGGGAATATCTGTCTCAGTTAGCAGCTCATCAAATCTTTCTCTATCCTCTGCCCTATCAATACTGTCCACAGAGGAACCCAGGATCTTGATGCCACATTCAGCCAAAGGTCCGGCCAGGTTAATAGCAGTCTGACCACCGAATTGGACAATAACGCCCTCCGGTTGTTCTCTGTCTACCACGTTTAAAACGTCTTCTATGGTAAGCGGCTCAAAGTACAATCTGTCAGAGGTATCAAAGTCGGTACTTACGGTTTCAGGATTGTTATTAATAATAATGGTCTCGTAGCCCAATTCCTTCAGAGCCCATACAGAGTGCACAGAACAATAATCGAATTCTACGCCCTGACCAATACGGATAGGACCGGAACCCAGTACGATAGCCTTCTTCTTTTTAGAATCTACCACTTCGTCTTCCGTTCCGTAGGTAGAATAATAGTAAGGCGTTGCTGCATCAAATTCAGCGGCACAGGTATCAACCATCTTGAAGGTAGGAATAATACCCCAGTCTTTACGCATCTTACGAACTTCCAAACCGGTCTTGCCAATGTATTCGCCAATGGTCACATCCGCAAAGCCCATCTTCTTGGCGTTTCTCATTAGCTCCGGAGTCATGGGACCTTTTTTAATAACCTGTTCCATGTCCACAATATTGTGAATCTTTCTTAAGAAGAAACGATCTATCTTGGTGATGTCATGTACTGCCTCAATTTCCATACCGCGACGGAAGGCTTCTGCAATAACAAAGAACCGTTCATCATTTTGTTTCTTTACTCTTTCAAAAACTTCGATGTCGCTTAGCTTTCTTAAATCTTTAAGATCCAGGTGAATTAAACCTATTTCCAAAGAACGAACTGCCTTAAGCAGGGAGGCTTCAATATTTCTTTCAATAGCCATCACTTCGCCGGTAGCCTTCATCTGGGTTCCCAGAGTATGATCAGCATTAACGAATTTATCAAAAGGCCAACGAGGAATCTTCATTACCACATAATCCAGAGTTGGTTCAAAGCAAGCAGAGGTTTTCTTAGTTACCGCATTTTCAATTTCATCCAGAGTGTAGCCTGCTGCAATCTTACTTGCTACCTTGGCAATAGGATAACCGGTAGCCTTTGAAGCCAGTGCAGAGGAACGACTGACACGAGGATTTACCTCGATTACGATATATTCCTCACTGTCAGGATTCAAGGCATACTGTACGTTGCAACCACCTTCTACTCCCAGCTCGCGAACGATGTCTATAGCAGCAGTTCTCAGCATCTGCACCTCTCTGTCTGTCAAGGTTTGGCAGGGTGCCACTACAATGCTATCACCGGTGTGAATGCCAACCGGGTCAAGATTTTCCATATTACAAACAGTAACGCAGTTGTTGGCGCTATCTCTTAAAACTTCGAATTCAATTTCCTTCCAGCCTGCCACGCTGCGCTCAATAAGAGCTTGTCCAATCAGGCTGTAGGTCAGGCCCAGGTTGGTAATATCATCCAGCTCGTCATCATTGTGGGCAATACCGCCACCGGTACCACCTAAGGTATAAGCAGGTCTAACAATCAAAGGGTAACCCACTTTTTTAGCAAATTCTTTAGCCGCGGAAACGGTCTCTACAATAGTGCTTTCCGGAATGGGCTGGTGGAGCTTTTGCATGGTTTCCTTAAACAGCTCTCTATCTTCCGCCTTTTTAATACTGGGAATCTGAGTACCTAACAGATCTACATGATATCTCTTTAGAATACCTCTTTCATCCAGCTCCATAGCCAGGTTAAGTCCTACCTGACCACCCAAGGTAGCCAAGAGGGAATCCGGTTTCTCCTTTTGAATTACTGCTTCCAAAAATTCTACGTTCAAGGGTTCCAAATAAACTCTGTCAGCAATGTGCACATCAGTCATGATGGTAGCAGGGTTACTGTTTACCAAAACAACCTCTATGCCTTCTTCTTTCAAGGCACGGCAGGCCTGAGTACCGGCATAGTCAAACTCGGCAGCTTGGCCAATGATAATAGGACCGGAGCCGATTACAATTACTTTTTTTACATTTGGTTTTCTCGGCATCTTAATGTCCTCCCATCATTTTTATAAAGCGTTTAAACAAGTAAGTATGTCCGCTTGGTCCCGGCGAAGCCTCCGGGTGATATTGCACAGTAAAGGTAGGATGCTCTAAATAGCGCACACCTTCGATAGTTCCGTCGTTTAACGATCTATTGGTTACTTCTATGGGCAAGCCTTTAATCGATTCTTCATCCACAGCAAAGCCATGATTTTGAGAAGTAATGGTAATCAGATTTTCCACGTAATCCCTTACCGGCTGATTAATACCTCTGTGACCAAAGAGCATTTTAAAGGTCTTGGCCCCATTGGCAATTCCCATAACCTGGTGTCCCATGCAAATACCAAAAATCGGGCATTTGCCAATCATCTTTTTAATGTTTGCAATTTCAATCTGCAAATCCATGGGGTCTCCCGGTCCGTTAGACAGGAAAATTCCATCCGGTTTCACAGCCAGTACTTCTTCAGCAGGAGTTTCTGCCGGGAATACGGTTAATTTGCAGTCTTCCTTTACCAGGGCTCTTAAAATATTTCTCTTAATACCATAATCCATAACAGCTACATGATATTTACCATTGCTGCCCATGGTATAAACGTTAGGAGTGGTTACCTTCGCTACCTGGTCATGCACCTCCGGCGTAGCCAAAAGCTTTTGCACCTGCTCCTCAGGCATGTCGGCAGGAACCACTACACCCTGCAAGGTACCATAGTTTCTTATTTTTCTGGTAATGGCACGAGTATCCACACCTACCAAAATGGGTACATCCATTCTCTCCATAAAGGCGGGCAGGGACTCCTCATTTCTCCAGTTGCTGGGTTCATCACACAGCTCACTGACGATAAGACCTTGATACCAGCACTTATCCGATTGGTCAAAAATTTTGTTGCAACCATAGTTACCAATCAAAGGATAGGTAAACACAACTATTTGATCGCAGAAGGATGGGTCGGTTAAGGTTTCTTGGTAACCGCTCATGCCGGTAGTAAACACTACCTCGCCTACTGCATTTTTGTTTCCGTATAAATCACCTTCATACACACTGCCATCTTTCAGTACCAGCTTACCTTTTACCTTTCGCATACGACACCATCTTTCATGACAAATTTACCATCCACCATCGTGGCAGCAGCTTTACCTTTGCAAGCCTTGCCATTAAAAGGCGACAGTTTTCCTTTAGTATAAAATTTGGCGCTATCCACTACCCATTCCTTATCTAAGTCCAGAATGGTAATATCGGCATTTTTACCAACCTGCAGGGTACCTGCTTCCAGACCAAACAGATGGGCGGGAGATGTACTCATTTTATTAATAATTTCATTAATGGTAAACAGCTTGGTATGGTAAAGTTCTGTAAGAATCACACCTACAGAGGTTTCCAGTCCACAGAAGCCATTGGGTGCATAACGGAACTCCACATCTTTTTCTTCAGGAGCATGGGGAGCGTGATCAGTAACAATGGCATCAATGGTACCATCCTTAAGACCTTCTCGCATTGCTTCTACGTGCTCGCGGCTTCTTAAGGGAGGAGAAACCTTGGTAGCAGTACTAAAGCCTCTGCAAGCTTCATCTGTCAAGGTTAAGTGTTGTACAGCAACCTCGCAGGTAATATTAACGCCATCCTTTTTAGCCCGTCTGATAATTTCCAGGGCCCCTTTGCTTGCCACGTGGGCAATGTGAATATGAGCTCCTGTATATTTAGCAATAATGGCATCCCTTGCCACTGCAATATCTTCAGCAATACTGGGAATACCAGGCACGCCAATCAGGGCAGAAACTGCTCCTTCATGCATAAAACCTGCTTCACTAAATTCCGTAAGAATATCATGGCAAATAAGTGCCTTATCAAAAGCGCTTACATATCTGGCTGCCAAAAGCATGGTGTTGGCACTATCCACATAGTGACCATCATCGGAAAAGGCCATGGCACCATGTAAAGCCATGTCACCCATTTCTGACAATTCCTTGCCTTGCTCACCCTTAGTAATGGCACCGATAACTTCTACATGTGCATAGCCTACTTCTTTAGCTCTCTCTTTTACACCATCTACTAAAACCGCATTATCAATAACCGGTTTGGTATTGGGCATGCAGGCTACTCTGGTAATACCACCTGCTACTGCCGCCATAGTACCTGTTCTGATATCTTCCTTGGCCTCCAGGCCCGGATCACGCAGATGAGTATGTACATCTATAAGGCCAGGAGCTACCACAAGGCCTGTAGCATCAAAAACTTCATCCGCTTTGACGGTAATTTTTTTGTTCAAAGCAGTAATCCTGCCATCTTCTACCAGAAGGTCCATCACTGCATCAAGGTTTTGGCTGGGGTCAACCACTCTACCATTTTTAATTAGCGTTTTCAATTTGTTTACCCCCCATCAAGGTTAAGAATAAGAGCGCCATTCTTACTGCTACACCACTCTCTACCTGTTCTCTAATCACTGCCTGGTCGCAATAGCTCATATCCCAGGATATTTCCAGTCCTCTATTCGTAGGACCCGGATGCATGATTAAGGCATCTGGTTTTAATAATTTTAGCTTATCAGTTCCCATCCCGTAAATTCTAGCGTACTCTCTGGGTGTGGGGAACATGCCCTTCTTCTGTCTTTCCAGCTGAATCCTCAAAATATCTACTACATCAGCACCCTCTATGGCGTCCTCTACTCTCTTATGTACAGTAACACCTAAGGCTTCAATATCGTAGGGCATCAAGGTCATAGGACCTGCCACATGGACATCTGCACCCAGCTTGGTCCAGGCTGCAATATTGCTGCGAGCCACTCTGCTGAAGAGGATATCACCGATAATGGCCATTTTCAGGCCCTTAAATTTCTTGCCATGCTCTCTAATGGTAAACATATCCAAAAGGCCCTGGGTAGGATGAGCATGGGCACCGTCACCGCCATTAATAATAACCGGTTTTACGATGTCAGCGGCGTATTTAGCTGAGCCTTCCACCGGGTGACGCATAACTATGGCATCACAGTGCATAGCTTCCAAGGTCAGAAGAGTATCTCGCAAGCATTCACCTTTAGCTACGCTGGAACCGGTGGTACTGATATTGATAACATCAGCGCCTAAAAATTTACCTGCTAGTTCAAAGGAGGTTCTTGTTCTGGTACTATTTTCATAAAACATGTTAACAATGGTCTTGCCTCGCAGAGAAGGAACCTTCTTTATGTCCCTTTTCATTATTTTCTTCATTTCCGTGGCTGTTTGCATGATGAGTTCATACTCATCTACACTTAAGGATGCCAGGTCCAAAATATCACGGCCTGACAGATTTGCTGTTGCCTTCGCCATTTTAACGCCTCCTTGATTAGTGTAGAGCAAATAAGCTGCTCTTTTACCTCTAAAGTTAGATATAAAAATAAAGCCTTCTCGTCCCAAGACAAGAAGGCTTCTAAATGCTTCTATTAGTAAGATAAAAGTCCCTTTCTTAGTCTCACAGGACTAGATTAAAGGTATGCAATATTTAACTGGTATTAGTTTAACACGCTGACCTGTAAAAGTCAACGAAAAGCACAAAAACCGACCTATTTATCGACCTTTCTCACATCCACTTCAAACATTCTGCTCCAGGGCAGATAGAACTCCACCTTGCCGTATTCATTAGGATCAAAATACTTACCGGCAAAAGCAGTCATGTTCTTACGAACCTCTGCTTCTGCTTGAGCTCTTTGCTCGGGTTTTAAGGAACCATCCACCCACTTATTAGGGTAAATAAGATTACCGCGGACTGTTTGACGCACATTAGCTTCATAAACCCACTCATCCAAATAACGGGTTTTCATGAGGAAATTCTTAGCCGTTTCAGTTAAATAAGGCCTTAAAAGCCCCTGACCAATAGCATAGCCTAAGGTATTACTGCTGGTATTCCAGCCTGCATAAGAACTCAGCAGCCAGGAAAGAGGTATTTTTCTGGCTACAGGTCCAATGCCTGCTCTGGGAGGCATCTTTACTCTAAATTCTTCTGTTTTTTCAAACAAGCCTTTTACCAAAGCGTTGTCGGAACCATTGCTAAAAGCAATATCGCCTACACCTACGCTTTTGCCTTTTTGTACATATTGCTCAATCCTGTTAATAAAACGTTGGGTAGCCGGCTTCATAATACCGTCATTTAAGGGACCTGCTGCAGATAACGTAGTCCCCTTGACAGGGGTATTAACAGCCAAAATCAGGTCTGCCCTGTCCGGTTTAGTTACCGGGAAAGCTCCCGCTGCCAAGATATGCTCACGCAAAGTATTTTTCACGATGGTGTCTTCAAAACTGGGAATAGTATTCTCCCCTTGTCCTTCGGTATAGAAAGGGTAAACCAAAGGCGTAGTACCGTGAATTTTATTCACAGCACGGTTCAAAAGGATAAGACCCAGTTGGTCTGCTCCCGTGAAGAAACGAATCTTATACTCCGGCAAACCCTTCATAACGCTGTCAATATGACGAGCATCACGATGGGCATCAGAATGTACGGCAGTATCGTCCTTACCTAGCAGGAAGTAGTCAAAAGAGTTGTTCTTAACACCCTCCAGCAATTGCTCCGTCACCTTAACGTTTTTATTTCTTCTGGCGTACAAATCAGTTTGAATATCCTGAGGAATTGTTTTCACCAGGTCTGCCAATTCCTTACTTTCCTTCTTGCTGATTTGCTTCATTTCCTGTTTATCCTTCAATTCTCCCATGCGGAAAATTTGGGGTCCCCACTTTTCATAATAAGCCGGCTCTACGGGCGCACTGCTGGCATGTGGAGAACGCATAACAGTGTCATAGGCATAAATACGCAGGCAATCAAATTTCTTTTTAAAGTTAAGCAATCGTTGGGTACGGGCTTCCAAGACCTCCGGTGCCAAATTATGGGTTCTGGAGGGAACCAAGCCGCCGTAAATCAAGCTATCGGTAGAAATAATGGCATCTGTTGCCAAAAGGGCATTATCCTCAAGCCATTTATAAAGCTTATCCGGATCTCCTACTCTGTTATAGGAAGCAATATATTCTTCCGGAGGAGTTTGGATATCCCAACCGGCTGCCTTTAGGGTATCTACTGTATAGCTTAGACACACGGGACGGTTATCAATAGGAATAAAAAGCAGTTTTTCTTTGGCATCAGCCATGGTAGGTATCATAACCAAGCCTAAAGCTAATGCGGCTAAAGCTTTTTTCAGTTTCATAAACAACACCTCTTTGACTTCTTATGCTTGTTGCAATAATTATAGCATAAAAAGTAGAAATAGCCATGAGAGGCAAGCTCCCATGGCTATGTTTCATTTTAACCCCAAATTTCCTTCATTACGTTTTTGTACTCCCCGGTGACGTGCTTAATGATTACATCCAAGACTGTAAAAATCATCGCACAATCTACTTCACCATTTTGGTTAAGCACATAGCTGTCTAAAAGCAGGGACCCATCATCAGCAAAATAATATTTAAAAATCTTATATTTGCTGTTTATAGAGTTAATGTGCTTTAAAAGAGCCAGCTCCCGCTCCTCTTTCATGACGTTGTTGGCAAGCTTCACTCTTACCATCCCATAAATGCTACTATCCAAAATAACCAGGGTAGGCAGCTGCTGACCATCTGCTTCAATAAAAGAACGGAAAACGACGGTATTTAACTCGTCATCTTTAACCTTCTCCTCCTTGAAACAAGTAATCTTTTTCTCTTCCAGGTATTTCTTAAAAGTCTCTGCTTTCTTGTTCAAATCCATACACTCCCTTTTATTTTATTTGTTGTTATGACTTATTGCATTATCTTAATTTCAGCACTAGGTGCTTGTTTGATTGGTGAATTAACAACATTATCACTTAGTTCATAGAGGTAGTTTCTGCCATAATAAGCAATGTCAGGAGCATATCTATCACGATAAGTATCTTGTGCCTTGTTATCCAGCAGGAAGCTGAGGAAATCTTCACCGGTATAGCGTTGCTCAAAAACATAATTATAATCAGTAAGATGGAGCAAAATACCGTTACTGGTTTGTTGACGGCCATCTTTACCAAAGAACAGGTTCATCCAATTGCCACTGTAGTTGGTATCATGCCAACCGGCGAGATTGTTCTTGGGGTTGGTTGCAGCCACATTGTTCCAGTAAATAGAAGTGCTGCCATCGTGAACAGGCGGAACACCGTATACAGAAGTGGTCATGCCCTTATTGCTAAACAAGGCTTTGTTATTTACTACCAGTTTATCAATGAAGAATTGACCCTCTTTTACATCGATGTTGCCGTTGTTGAGCCATAATTGCGAGAACTCGATACCCTTATTCACCTTACTAAAGTTCATGCTCAGCTGATCAACCGGCTCGTTAGGATCTGCACTATCTACACTCATAAGCAACAAATTATTCTTGCCTGGACGTTGTTGAATATCGTCTAAGCCAATTCTATTGCTGCTGACGATAATCTGAGAACCGGCTACGGTTTCATCCACATGAAGGTTATTGTCCATATCCTTGGTTTGCAGTACTACAATGTCGCCATTAATCTTATAGATCTTCACATCACCATTTTGAGAACCGACAGAAGCCTTATTTTGAGCAAATACTTCGTACAAGTCTACATCACCCTGTTGGGTAAAGACATCTACAGATCCATTCAAGGACTGCAGCTTGCCGCCGCTTGCTGTTCCATCCGGCTGAGTAGTCCGTCCTGCCGTAATGTTACCCTTGCCTACCTTAATCTTAAGCACGCCGGTTCCTGTTACGGTAATATCACTATCGTAGTTTACATTGCCATTATTGGTAATGATATTGATATCGCCGGTATTACCGGTTGTTTCAGTAAGCACAGCACCATTTAGGTTAATAGCACCCCGAGCAGGATCTGTTTCATTATTGGTTTGCAAGTTAATGCTGCCGTGCTGAGTTGTAATGGTACCATCTACAGTCAAGCTGCCATTATCAGTATTAGCATTGACGGTGTTACCGGCCAAGATATTGCCCTGAGTATGGATTGCTCCCTCTCCGCCTGCTTGCAAATTAGCATTGCCTTGTTGTGCTGTTACGCTGCCGTCAACGGTCAAGTTGCCGTTGTTGGTGATTGCGTTAACATCATTACCTGCCACAACATTGCCCTGAGTATGGATTGCTCCCTCTCCGCCTGCTTGCAAATTAGCATTGCCTTGTTGTGCTGTTACGCTGCCGTTAACGGTCAAGTTACCGTTGTTGGTGGTTGCGTTAACATTGTTACCTGCCACAACACTGCCCTGAGTATGGATTGCTCCCTCTCCGCCTGCTTGCAAATTAGCATTGCCTTGTTGTGCTGTTACGCTGCCGTCAACGGTCAAGTTGCCGTTGTTGGTGGTTGCGTTAACATCATTACCTGCCACAACATTGCCCTGAGTATGGATTGCTCCCTCTCCACCTGCTTGCAAGTTAGCATTGCCTTGCTGTGCTGTTACGCTGCCGTTAACCTCTAAATTACCTTGTTCAGTAGTAAGGTTAGCATTTTGGCCTGCCGTTACAGCCTTATTAACAGTTAGGTTATTTTGTGCCTTCAGGTTAGCATCATCACCTGCGGTAACCGTACTATTAGCAACCACATTACCTGCCTTGGTACTAATATTCACATTACCGTTGGTGCCTTCTACTGCACCGCTGATATTCACATCACCATTATCTGTCTGTGCTGTTACATTCTGAGCAGCCTTTAAGGTATCCGTTGCTGTTATTGCGCCAGCCTTGGTTTCTATGTCTATGCTACCGTTTTCAGCAGTAACTGCTTTCTGTACTTTTATATCGCCCTTGTCAGTGCTAGCAATAACATTCTGTGCTGCTGTAATAACATTAGCGGTGGTAATTTTACCATCATTGGTAGTTAGGCTTACATCACCACTAGTTGCCTGGAGAGCTTCCTTACTGGTAATGTCTCCCTTACCTGTTACTGTAGCCTGTACGGAGGTGCCACTTACTGTACCATCGGTAGCGGTAAAGTCGATATTGCCATTGGTAGTCCCGGCCGCTACCGTTCCCTGTGCTACCACGCTGCCTGCTACAGAAATATTACCTTGAACGCTTTCCAGTTTGGTATTGCGCCCCGAAGTAATGCTGCTATTTACCGTAACATTACCCAGGAGCGGATCATCTGTAGTCCCGGCATCTACTGCTTTCAGGTGTGTATCAAGCCCGGAGCTCAAAGAACCATCAGCTGTTACAGAACCATTCAAAGCAATACCTTCTATACTACCTGCTTGAGCGGTAACTGCCTTTTGCAATTCCACATTGCCCTTGTCTGTCTTGGCAGTAACGTTCTGTGCTGCTGTTAAAGTATCAGCAGCTGTCACCTTGCCAGCTTTCGTTTCGGCAGTAATGCTGCCAGACTGAGCGGTAACTGCTTTTTGCAGTTCGATATTGCCCTTGTCTGTCTTGGCAGTAACGTTCTGTGCTGCTGTTAAAGTATCAGCAGCTGTCACCTTGCCGTCTTTAGTTCCGGCAGTAATGCTACCAGACTGAACGGTAACTGCCTTTTGCAGTTCGATATTGCCCTTGTCTGTTGTCGCCGTAACGTTCTGTTTAGCGGTAATGGCATTAGCAGTCGTAATATTGCCATTGGGAGTAGTAAGGCTAACATCGCCATCGGTAGCCTTCAATATTGCTTCAACGTTAATATTGCCTTCCTTGGTTACAGCTGTACTAACAGCACTACCCTGAATGGTATTAGCTGTTCCCAGGAGAGAAATATCGCCGGTAGCAGTAAAGTCTGCCGCTTTCTTAGCTGTTACAGAAGAATTATTGGTAATGGTACCATTAGTAGCTGCTAAGCTTACACCGCCATTTTGAGAAGTAAGACTGGCAGTATTTTCAATGCTGCCATTTTTAGCAGTCATGGTCAGGTCTTGACCAGCATCAATAGCACCGGTATTGGTAAGATTACCATCTCCTGCAACCAAAGCAACATCCTTCGCTGTCGTAACTTTGCCATAATTTTCCACAGTTTCAGCTGCAGTCATATGTACATAACCGCCATCAGCGCTTACGTCTTTGTTGTTAACGACCTTTCCTGTATCAGACGTCATATCAATATTGTTGCCATCGCCTGTTACCAGGATGATACGATTATTAATTACATCATCTGTAGCGTGTAGGTCAACACTTTCAGCACTAGCCCAAACATCATTAGTAGTAAAGGTTAGCTTGCCTTCATCATTAACGGCATCAATGGTCTTAACGGCTTGCACAATACCATTAACAGTCATGTCATTAACTGCACCGCTTACATAGTTGTGCAGATTAATACTACCTGTTACAGCATGGTTGAGAGTAATGTCTAAAGCAGTACTGCCGCCATTACCTAATACCACATCATTATTAATATTGGTAAGGCTTACTTTGGCCAGCACGTTAGCTTTGTTACCAAGATCAATGCCATTTACTGCACTAGCTTGTAAATTAGCTGCGGTCAGTTGAGCATTAGTTGCTGCGGTATTGGTATTATCATAGGCCTGAGAAATAGCACCAGTCTTAGAAGCAAGCACTGTTGTGCCATTGGCATTGGAAACATCGCCACGCAAAGCAATATTGCCAACTACATTCTTCGTTGCGTCAGTGGTGTTAATTTTACCGGCCGTTAAGGAAAGTCCGGTGCCACTATTAGTGATGCTACCTTGTGCACCTACCGTCAGATCCTTTTGAGCTGTCATATCAACGCTGCCACTGGCAGTATTCTTCACTGCGCCCAGCACCTTTACTGTACCGTTATCAGTAACATTAATACCAGCTTTAGCAGTTACAGTATTCAGATACAAACCACCTTGAGGAGTAGCATTAGCAGCTATTTCTGTGCTAACGCCGATAATATTTACGCCCCCCTCTTCTGCACTAATGGTAACGCCATTCTTAGTTCTGTCATCTTCATCGCTAATGTTGCTGTTGAAAATACGTACAGCCGCATCGGTTGTACCTACGCTGCCGGTTTGAGAAACCAGTTGCAGGGTACCATCGTTTTCAGTACGAATATAGCCAAGAGCTTCACCAGCAGTAGCATTAGGATCTATATAGCCTACAATATTTCCCACAGCATTGACGAAGATATTCTTGCCACTGCTCATAGACTTAATCTGCAAGGGATCATTACTAATTTGGTTCAGGTAAATATCATTGACGGCAGTAGCTAGGACAGCACCCTTAGCTGCTGTGGTCATAGCCTTATCTGCACTACCTAAAGCACCGGCTGCCATCAGGTAAACATCCTGGCCGGTGATAGCGGCAGTAGTACCGGTGTGAGTATTGGTAATATTGCCCAGACTTTGTACCAAAACATTACCTGCTGCCTGGATACCGGCAATATTTACATTCTTGTGTTCTGCACTGTTAGGATCAGTACTATCTACACGGCCTTGCAGATAAACGTTCCCGTTGGCTCCTGTAGAGTTAACGGTAATATTACCTTCTTTAGATTCAATGCCAAGAGCAAGTTTTTCATTAATATAAGCCTTCTTGGCTGTTGCATCCCAGGTTACAGTAGAAGCATCTGCGCCGGCTAAAGTCTTTAGCTCGGTTAGATGATCCGCATCACCTAAAGTAGTTAAGTCAATGGTGGTAATAGTAGAACCATTCAAACCTGCACTATTGCCTACATTTAAAGTAATATTCTTACCTATGATGTTAGGTGCCTTGGTGCTGGTATCTACGCCTGCTTTGGGGTTAATTATATTATCCTGAATGGCGTAGAGTAAGCCATTAACAGTCCAACCGGCATTTCCTTCTGCACCGTAATCATTTACTAAGTTCAAATCCTTCCACTTTTGAATCAAGCGGTCTGTCTCGCCCCTATCAATCTTATCTGCGTAAGGCAAAGCATCCACAATACTGCCGGAAGTGGTCAGTGTTACATCGCCGTTAGAAGAATTGATAGTACCAATTCTCATATCCCCGGTAGTTTGCTCCAGATTAATGTCGCCATAAGCCGTAGCATTAAGGCTGGCAGTCAAGCTGTCCGTCGCTGTAGGTGTCTGTCCGGCATATACCTTCAAAGCCTTGCCGGTCTGACCAATGGTACCATTGGTACTAGCCAGATTAATTCTCTGACCGGTAATAACATCTGTATCATTAGTCTGAATTAAATTGCCATCCGCAGTAATAGTAACTACACCTGTACTGGTGGAGCCAACACTTCCTACGGAAACATCACCCTTGGCACCATAAGCAGAATGGACATTCAAATTAATATCCTGACTGGTATTGCCGGAAGAGCTGCTGGGCAAGGCCATTAAAGCACCTCTCAAGCCAGCCTTGGTAGCTCCTGTTTTAGCCGTTATGGTTAAGAGTTGACCTGTTGTAATATTGTTAAGATCAATAGCACCCTTAGCACTTAAGGTAGCATTAGCACCGTAAAGCGTACCACCGGTCTGCTCAATGCTGCCTGCAGTAGACGTAAGCTTCAAGCCACCGTAAATGGTATTTGCATTGCCGCTTGTATTGGTAATCTGGTAAAGCGCCTTATTACCAATATTATCAGTGAGATTAATATTGCCCTTAGCTTTAACCGATACATAGGACTGATCAGGAGTAACTCCAAAGAAGTTAATAGCTATAGGTTTATCTGCCTTTACGCTGCCTACATAGGTTTGAGAAGTACCGGTTATTTCTTGCCATTGGTATTTAGTCCACTGGTGGCAACCAAAGACGCCACTTGTCCAATAAGCAATCTCTTTAGAACTGGTATAGCTGTGATCGGTCATTGTGTTATTGTAGATTACCAGGAAATCAGCAGCCTTTTCAGCATCAGTAAGGCCATAGGACTTGGAATAAGTAACATATTTATCGCCATAGTTAAATAACTTAACAAATGTCTCTCTCGCTGACTCCGGTAAAGCATAGTAGGCAGCTGTATAGGTAGGCGTAACACGAACAACATTATCCCCTATAGCGCCTACATATTCACCATTAGGTTTATCTACTTTAGTTGGATCGGCATGAGTAGCACTATCATGATCCATTTGAGCTAATTCTGAATCGGTCAAGTCTGTAAAATTTTTCAGACTTCTCTTGCCCCACATTCCCTTTTCTACCGTCTTCACATAGGTCTCTGTGGTAACGCTATCTTGGCCTGTAGTCCAATTGTATCTAATACCTGCTTCCGGAGTATAGCTGGTAATAGACGCACCTGTACCGGTAACGGTACCATCCAAATTCTTATAGGTAGTACCATCTCTGCGAATTTCCGTTACCGTATTTTTGTTAGCATCAGTAATGCTGATAAGACCTGATATATCATTGACTAGCAGCTTGCCTACCTGCACATCATTGGTTACATTGCTTACCACGTCAATGTCATAAGCACCATCCAGCACCTTAATGGTACCGCCACCTGTACTACTTACACGTCCCGTCAGATATATCTTGCCACCGTTAGCATCAACGTCCGGCAAAACCAACTTGCCGGTAGAAGGATTGTAGTAAACAGGCAGATTATAAATAGTACTATCGGAGCTATCAGTACCACCATTGAGAATTTTATAAGCATCTCCCGTAGTAACTACAGCATCTGATAAAACCTTGCTGCCACTATTTTCCCAGGTCGTTTGTAACTCAGCAAGACGTTCTGCCACAGTAACTGTCTTGGTCTTCTTGACATCGTTATAGCCTACCAGAATGGTTCTCTTACCACCAAGGCTCCACATATTTCTGTACACAGGAACCTTTTCTGTATACTCATAGGTATAGGTATCAGTACTATCAATATCAACAGCGTACTTAGCATAGCCGCTTTGCAGCGTACCATTGACATTGATATCGGCAGAATTAATATAAATACTATCGCCGGCAATGGTGTTACCACCGGTAGCACTAACTGTAGCTGTTGAAGTTTTTACGTCAGTAATGCTCTTTGGGGTAGCATAACCATAGTAGTTATCAAGCTCAGTCTTAGTTTTGTTATACAGGTCTGCGTACTGCGTCTGTACACTACCACCAATATTGGTAATGCCATCGTGATAGCCTTGACTTACCGAACCGTTAATTGCCGTCAGGGTAATTTTCGCCGCATCAATACCGGCACTGGTATAGGCAGTATCTCCTTGAATGATGATATCATCGTGAGCACTTTCTATATTTACTTCACCCTTTAAGCTGTCAATATGACCATTAATCTCAATGTCGGCCATAGGTGTCATCTCATACGTAGCTACCTTCGTCTTATCAACTGCATAGGTAGTTTCATTAATATCATAATCCTGAGCACTAATTTTTGCCCCACCATAATTACCCTTAATGTTTATCTTGCCACTGCTTCCTTCTTCCATCTTTACGTCAGTAAGAGTAATAGCGTGGTTGTCATTTATGGAGGCAATCTGTTGACCAATGGTCTGAGTAGTGCCCGTGTTGCTTAAGATATTGTCATTATAGATTACCTTGCCGCCGGCTTCACCTACAGTAATATCGTTTACCTTTAGATAAAGGTTGGTATTGTTAGTAATATTAATTTCAGGTGAACCCTTGGCTTCTAAGGTACCGCTTCCACTTAAATTATCGGTTTGAATATTGATGTTACCACCGGAAGCCACCAAATCAGGCAGGGAAATATAATCTACATTAACCTTGCCTACTACCTGCCCAAGTTGTACAAGATTGCCGTTACTATCATATTTGTCGGAAGTATAGAGATTCATTGAGCGCAGCTTGTCTTCTGTTCTGGCCAGTTCTGCTTTATAACCAAGATAAGCCGTAGAAGTCTTGTCATCGCTGTAACCATTTATTAATTTCAGCAAATCCTGATAACGTTGATAAAGAGCTGCGCCATAGTTAAAGCTGCCTACCGTGAAATCAGCGGTCGTAAGATTAGTCAAAGCTTCGCCTTGACCATCTGTCAGACTGATAATTATGCCGTCCTTGCCCACGGCACCTTCTTGACCTGCAACCTTGCGCACTGCTGCCAAAGTTGTGGGGTTCAGTACAACCACTTGGTTGTTATCTCCACCAATAACAATATTCTGCTTGTTTTGGACACCGGCTGTCAATGTGCCATCTGTTTTAATAAAATTGTCAGAGGCAACGCTGGTAGATTTCTGTCCCATGTTGGAGCTAGTATAATCACTAGTTCCTTCACTATGTAACCAAGTATATGTAATAGTGGTTTCCCTAATTTTTTCCACACCGCTATCAGCAAACATATTAATGTCTGCCACGCTACTGCCGTTGCTCAGATTGGAAATATTAATCTGGTTCTTTTGTATTATGCTGTTATTCAGCTTAGGATCTGCTCCAAAAGCTATGCCGCTATGATTATAGGCCTCTGCTTCACCTACAAATTCCAGCCTGGAAACTGCTCCTGTCGCATCCTTACCGGCATAAAGATTAAGATTATCCTTGCTGGCTAAGGAGCCTTTGTTGAGATTGATGCTATTATTGCGATTGTACTTGCTGGTCACATCTGCTGCATTACCGCCTACAGCAGCTCCTTGGATATCGGAAACACCTCCTACCGTCAGATTCATATTATCAGAGGCTGCCAAACTCAAAGAGCTATTAGCGGCAGTAGTCTTTAAGCTGCTATTGTCGTTTACATTAATCTTATTATTAACCGTAATGGTATTGCCAACATCAATATTTGCTACCGTAGCAGCACCTGCTGCTTTAATAACGCCCTTGGCCACAATACTACCGGTAGAGCCGGCCTCTAGGATTTGCTCGCCGGCACTGGCTAAGGTACTGCCATCCTTCACATTAATTGTAGCTGTCTTGTCAATAGTGTTGTCCAGCGTTGCTCCGGCACCTACAATACCGCCGTACCCGCTGCCTTTCACAGCATATTCCTGAGTATCACCAAAAGTCATGGTATTAACGGCATTAGCTTGCAAACTTCCCTCTGTGGTTAACTGAGCCTTAGTGAAGTTGATAGTTGTGGAACCTGCCATAGTATTCTTACCTATGGTACCGCTATAGCCAACTACCGTTGCAGTCAAGGCATCTGCCAAAATATTGCTCTTATCGCCTTGCATAGCTGTAACCAGAACATCACCCACCGCCGTAAAATCACCGCTTACATTAACAGTAACGTTGGCAGCCGAATTGTTCTTGCTCTCTGCTGCTACAGGGCTATAGGCAACCAAGCCACCGCCGTAGCCCTTGGCTATGGCAGTACTATCCCCTGCACCATTGCCATTGACAGTAAGCGTTTTCAGCTTGGCATCCGACCCTGCCAGGTTAATATTAGACGCAGTAGTATTTTCGGTAAAAGCTAAATTAGTTCCGCTAGCTACAATGCCACCTACAGTAATACCTTCGACATTAGCATGTAGCTTGGTACCATTATTAGCGGTTACTGCCAAATCAGTTTTGCCTTGCTTGGTAAACTTGTAAGTATTAACTGTTTCTCCGGCATCATTAATAGTCGTATCTATCAGCTCAGCCACTGTAACAGTTTTATAGGTATCTGCACCTATATCAGTACCTGCGGTCATCGCTGCCGTAGCAGTAGCCGCATTAGCCTGCACTGCTGCTACACCGGAAGCATTAACGCTAAGGGCCTTGGCTTCAGCTGTGTAATCACCATCTTGCGTACCCACCTGAGCACCAAGATCGGCTTTATCCACCCAGTAGGTATTACCCAGCGAGCGCATTTCTGCAGAGCCTTCTGCCTTGGCAGTTGCTACCGATACACCAATGCCTCCCACCAAGGTTGCAGCCACACTATCTTGTACAGCTTTGACCTTGGGATTGTTCTCTGCCAATACATCTATAGTTTTACCCATAAAAGTATTGTTGCCATCAGCAAAACCTGTGCCACTTGCTTTGGCCAGATTAACTGTCACAGCACTATCATCATTAGCTACAGATACCATGCCGTAAATGCTGGCTGCTCCCAAGGTTCCTGCCTTTACATCAGCAGTAACAGAATTATTCTTGGTAGCGTTAATCCTGGTAGTAGAATCGGCAACCAGATAGGGCTTGCCGGCTGCATCCAGTTCATAGGTAGTGTAAACCGTTCCGGCTGCATCAGTCACTGTACCATCGTCAGCTTCATTCAGATAGGTAACACCATTAGTAATGGTACTGTCAGAAACATTAATAGTATTGGTACTGGTGTTGCTGGCATCAGCTATTAAGGCACCGCCATTAACTGCGCCTGCTGTTACGCCATAAATGTGAACATTAGTGTCAGTCGTATCAGCAGTACTTACCGCAACATTTCCCTGACCTATCAGCTTGCTGTCATTAGTAATATCAATCTGGTTGGAACCACTGGTACCTGCCCGACCATAGGCCACGTTGGCATTTACGCCACCAATGGCACCTTGATAGACATTTTGCTTAGTTGTACCACTTTGATTGGAACTTACCGTAATATTATCAGCTGTTATGGTAGAGTTATCCAGGGTAACACCGCTGTTGCGTTTTACATCCAAAACACCTACAGAAACACTCACTCCCACTACGGAGAAGTTGCCCTGATATACTTCTATATCAGCATCTGTATTGGCATTAGCATTAAGCACTGCCTCGCTACCGGTTAAAGCTGAACCATTCTTTACTTCCACCTTAACGCCTTGAGCAGTAGTGCTACCACCTAATTTGCCGGTTACTCCTGACTTAGTAGAATCGGCAGTTAAACCACTATTAACAGAAGCATTACCGGAATTATTTCCAATATCCGTCCACATAGTACCGGTATCAGTGGTGGTATTTCCCTCTTCTGTATATAAACTCCCCAGAGAATTGATAGCACCGGTTTGTGTGCCGGAGTTACCTACTGCACCGGCGGTAGAATCGCTGGTTACAAGGTTGCTTTGCTTCTCAGCAGAAGTGTTCACATAACCGCTTGTACCCAGATATTGAGACATATCAAGCTCTACTAATTTCTTATCATCTTTATCTTTATAGTCAGCATAATCAATCAGGGTATCTACCTTGCTACCAATGCTGGTTATCATCACATTGGTACCCAGGCCCACACCGCTGATAGCACCTGCTGCACCGTATTGGGTAACATCCCTGTCTTCACTGGCTAACAAATTAATGCTATCGGCATAAATTCGGCTATTATCCACACTGGTTACCACTGAGGTATCTACAGTAGTAACGCCAATGCCTATGGCAGCAGCACCCAGGCCGCCTGCACCTGTGGCCGTAGCAAATTTGGTAGACAGGGAATTATTGGCGCCGGCCGTAAAGGAAGCAGCCTTCTTATCTGCTGTACCCACCGTACTATTTTGTATGGTAGTCATTACCATATTATCCATGTTGTCCACGGTAATACTACCGCTGGCTCCTCCACCTAAACTTATGGCCGCTGCTGCATCAGCTACCTCGGTAAGTAGATAGGTATCGTTAAGAGCAGTGACACTATCAACTGCTGTACCATTTTCGTTATGCTTAATTGTACTATTTATAACATTGGCACGAGTATCGCTGTCATCATTGACAACACCTATACCTAAACCAATGGAACCACTGCCAATAGCCCCTGATAAAGCTACGGAATTACCGAAGAGCTGTAGCTTATTTCTATGATCAGCAGTAACATTCAGGCCATTATTGGTACTATCAATATCACTTATCTCAGCTAGAGTAACAGCTGCATTTTTGCTCACAGAAATAGTACCTGCAATAGTACCTGCACCATACATACCTCCGGAAGCAGCTACACCAATAGCATTGGTTACTACGTCCTGGCGATCGAAGGCTTGTGCATTAAGTAAGTTGGCATTAACAGTATTTTTCGTAGTACTATTTCCCAAAATCTGAGCCTTGGTGCTACGTTTTAAAATATTGGTATCTGCGGCTGCACCGGCTGCGCCGGCACCCTCCATGCCAATACCTACTGCCGTTACACCCAGATGACTATCTACTTCTGTATTGTCCTTAGCCAATACATTAACATCGGCAGCTGCAGCTGCACCGCTCTTATTCACATCAGAGTTGCTAAGCTTAGCCAGAGTGGAACCTTCCAAGGTATTAACAGATACCGTACCTCCACCTGCTACACCTGCTTCGCTAGATAAAGCAGTAACGCCGGTAACATCTACGTTGTCCAATTCATGGTGAGCATCTGCATTGACAATTAAGCCATGCAGAGTCTTGGTTGTGGTAGTAAGATTTCTATCATCGTCTGTAGCATAGGAAAGTACCTCAATACCATTCCCTGTGCCCTGAGCTTCTAAAGTAGCACCATTCACCATTGCAGTAGTCTCACCATTGATATTATTGACAGCTACAGAGAATCCGCCTGCCACATAGCCACTACCTACGGTAGCAGACAAAGCGCCGGTATAGTTTTTCAAATGCTCGGTGCTGTTAGCCAATACGGCTACATTACCGGTAGCAGTAACATCAACATTGGTAGCTACATCATTACCATTGCCATCTTTAATTACTCTCTCTTGCAAAACAGCCTTGGTATTATTGCCAATATTATTGACAGCTACGTTGCCGGCCAAAGAACCACCTTGTCCGGTGGTAGCTGCTACACCTATACCTATATCAACAAGCTTGGCAGAAGAAGTTGCTGCCACTGTTAAATCCTGAACTTTGTAGGTTCCACCTGTAACCTGTGCCACGGTATCATTGTGGCTCTTGTTCACTGCCACGCCCACACCAAGGGCTACGTTACTGGTAGTCCCGGCCAGCACATCTGCACTGGTGGTAATCTTATTCGTTGAATTTGCTTCTACATCTGCCACTACACCGGCTACTGCAGCAGCTTTATTAATACTGGTATTATCCATTGCTGCTGTGGTGCTCTTGGTAGTATCGGCAATAGCAACGCTACCTTCTGCTGCACCACCGGTTTGGCCGCTCTTTAAAGCAATGCCGGCAGCAATAGTCAGAAGATCAGAATTATCGGTAGCTTTCACATTAACGCCGGTATTTTCTACCGTAGTTACATCTGTATCATTTAAAGCCGCTATATTGGTTTGTCCGGTAATAGTATTGTATGCTACAGCACCACCCACAGCAGCACTACCTTGGGTAGCACTGACACTACCGGCAATAGCCTTCATGATAGTGTTATCAGCACTGGTTACATCTATACCGGCAGCATTTGTAATTTTGCTCCTGCCTATACCTGTTGTCTCATCATACTTGTCAGCATTCTTTTCTACTATCGCTTCAGTATTATTGGCGCCACTATTCATAGCCATAGAGCCTTGCAAAACTGCACCGGTTTGATTGCTGCTGGCTGCTACCCCTACTGCAATAGCATAGTTCTTGCTATCATTGGTTGCTTTCACAGTAACTTTAGAACCTGTTGCAGTATTATTGGCAGCAAGAGTACTGCCCTTTACATAAGCACCGGTTGTATTATTTAGTATATTATCAGCTGTGGTAAGACCTACTGCCACATTACCCTTGGTAGCACTAACTTGTCCTGCCACATCAATAAGTCTGGAAGTACTTTCTGCTTCAACGTTAGTTTTATCAGCAGTAAGGGTAGAATCCTCCACGGTAGCTGTGGTAGCAGCATTAAGCTTCTGCACAGAAGCAGAACCGGAGGCAGCCAACCCATTTTGCCCTTTGCTGGCAGCTGCGCCTGCTGCTACACCCACCAGAAGAGTATCAGAATCAGACCGTACTACAATGCCATCTGTACCGGTAGCCGTTATTGAACTACCGTTTTTGATAGCAGAAGTAAAGTTGTTATTTATATTGTTATAAACTACTGCAGCTCCTGCAGTAACAGTGCCTTGGCTACCATTGTTTAAAGTCGTACCTACCGCGCCGGTAATGATAAGATTGCCTGCATTATCATTTGCCGTAAAGGTAGTTGCTTTATATGCCTCGTCGCTGGTAGTACCACCGGAACCACCCAGGTTGCTATCCGCTACGCTTACATCGGAACCCCCTTTAGTTCCATCATTGGAAGCATTAACATCGGCCATGGCATCAACGCCGGCTACATCAAAGCCTTCACCGCCTGTGCCTAAAAGCTCTGACTTATGACTGTTGTCAGCTTCACCTACGCTTAGCTTGCCATCAAAGGCCTTTACTTCTAATTGCGTAGCACTGATAGTGGTATCCGCCAATTCAGCATTTACGTTATTGGTCAGATTATTAATAGCAGCTGCACCCTGTACACCATTAGAGCTTTGGCCGGAAACAATACCTACGCTAATGGCTGTTCCCACTTGAATCAAATTGGTAGCCGCATAGTTTTTCACGGTATCCATTTGAGCCAAATTACTGCCTGTTATAAGGGCCTTAACATCATTATTTACATCTAAATAAGATCCGGCTACACCCAGGCCAAGATTAGCTTTAGCATACTGAGCAGTAATGCCGCCTGCTATCTGAATATCCTTGTCATAAGCAATGTTATTTAAAGTAGTGGATGCGCCTGTAGTATCGGCAGCCTTGTTAACCTTAGTATTATCGACTACGGCATGAATGGTATTAGTACTATCGTTATAGGAAACAGAGGCACCACCGGCAATACCACTACCGCTAGTTCCACCTGACTGCTTACCTAAAGCCAGTCCTGCCGCCACTAAGGCACCTTTCTTGGTAGCAGTATTATTCACTGCTGCAGCATTATCAATAGAGGTATCTTTAATCTGGGCAACCACGCCGGTTGAAGTCTGGTTATAGGCTACTGCACCTGCCAAGGTTGTAGCAAAGCCACTGCTGCCACCTGCGCCACCGCCCTTTTTAACTGCAGCTGCACCACTATAAGCACCAATTATGGAAGCATCGCTGGCCGTAACAGCTACTTGCTTGGTATCTGCCGTAGCATCGGTAGTAACTAAATCAACATTAGCACCTTCCAAGAGAGCTGCGCTATTGCCGCTGATCATGTTTACAGAAGCACTACCGGAAGCAGCAATATCTAAGGGCAAACCAAAACCACCGGTCTTGGTACCACCCTTTTGGCTCTTGCCTGCGGTAACGCCGGCCACGGTAATGTTGTCAATCAGGCCATCAGTTACAGCATTAATTGTTACGTCGCCTGCCGTAACGCTCCCTGTAGTTAATTTGTTAGCAGTTGTACCCAAATGGGTAGTCAAGTCAGGTCCGCTAGCAGGTGTTTCCGGAGTCACTGCCACAACAGAAGCATCAGTTTTTAAGTTTTCCAAATAAGCTTTCTTACCATCCAGATAAGCTTTCTCTGCCAGATATTCTGCATCAGTTTTATCTGTATATGCTTTATCTAAGGTAGCAAGATCACTTTCTGTCTCAGCAATATATTTGTCAGCATAAGCCTTATCCTGAGACTTCATTTCAGCCTGCTCAGTTTGCAGTCTGTTTACCAACAACGTCTTATTGGCCAGCTGGTAATCCATTTGATTTTTTTGAGCCAAGAGTCCTGCTTTGGTTGTTTCATCAGTAGCTGCCTCATAAGCAGTCTGTATTGCATCTATATCACTCTGCTTTAAAGCATTAAGATAACTTATACTAGTATTAACATCCTGATAGTCACTATAATTATCCAAATTATAGGTAACAGCACGAGCCGGAGTATTCAGCTTGGTAGCAAGCAAGGTGGAAAGATTGCTTACTTCTGAGGAAGTGCGTACTGCACCTTGATCCGTATCAGTAATACCGGCAATGTTATTGATGGCATACTTAACAATGCCTACGGAAGCTCCCACCGCAGACTTCCCTGCCGCAGTCTTATCAAAGACGATATTTTGGATATTTGTTTTATTGGTAGCGTTAAGATTAATAGCGCCATTTTCTGCTACGGCCTTATCATAAGCGGCCTTAGCCTCAGCCTTCTCATCAGCTGTGGCTGAATCTGCTACTGCAAAATCACTAGCATCCACAGTAGCTGCTTTAGCTTTTAGGATAGCTTCATCATCTACGGCTACAATACTGTCGCTGGTCCCACTCATATAGGAAGCCATGCCGGTAACGCCTGTGGTTCCACCGGCACCACCGCCAAAGGTAGCAACAATATGTAAAACATCATTATTCGCGCTCAAATCTACCGTACGTCCGGTAAGTTCTGCACCTTCACCTACTACTACAAGGCTATTAACATTGGTTTCATAAATACCTGCATTACCACCTACGGCAGTATCCGCACCACCTATAGAACCGGTCTTAGGAATAAATAATTTAACCTTGCCATTAAAGGTAACATCACTTTGGGTAGCAGTAGCATTGACATCCAAAGTCTTAGCAGCAGTAAGCTGAGTATTCTTGCCTACAATTACCTTGGCATTATTATTTAAAGTACTTAAGTTAACTGTTCCTGCCACTGCCAGCTTAGCACTTGACCCACTACTGCCTGAGCCAGTGCCACCACCACTGCCGGAGCCGGTATTTGTCTTGCCGCCTGTGCTGGCAAAAACATTGACATTGGCATAGTTAGAACCGTCAATGAAAGCCATTAGAGCAGAAGGAATGGAGGTAAGAGAAGTTAAGGCATCCAAGTTAGCTTGAACAGTACTAGCGTTAATTGTATTAACCAGATTCTGGACATTTTCAAAAAACGCTACTGCCTTTTCCGTGGAACGATCTTCCATATAAGCAAAACCGTCGTCCTTGGAAACGCCTAATACTTTTGTTACCGCATCGATAACGGCCGCGTCTCCCTGGTAGGCAGTCTGAATATCTGAGCAGAGTTGTTGGAAGTCTCCCCAGATAGTAGCCGGACGGTCATAGAGAAATTGGCTGTTGGCCTTTATATTCACATTAGCACCGGATAATTGGGCTTTCTTAGTAGCATCCCCGCCCTCGATTATCACGTTGGCACTATTGTCCATATCAGAAATTAACACAGCTGCGCTAATTAAAGCCTGGTTATTAACTTTTGAATTAAAATTGTTGGTAGTGCCCGATACATTGATATAGCTGCCTGACAAAGTAGTGTTGGCAGTGACATTAATATCATTAGGAGCCGTTAGCTTGGCTTTTTTAGTCACAGTAACATTGGAAGCATTAGTTTCATTAATGACAGCTATGCTGGCGCCCGCCGAAAAGAATTCGCCCAGCTTTTCCAAGCCTTCAGGTACTTTTAAGCCGCCTGAGGTTTTGCCATTTTTTCCTCTATTTAAAAGTCCGCCGAAAAGTCCACCCTTCTTACTAGCCATCCGGGCGCCTCTCTTGCTAAGGCCTACCGTGTTATTGGAGGTAAAACTATTACTAACAGAGTTATCAGCATGAATATCAAAAGAATTTGCTGTCAGTGCACTGTCAATGGTTATATCCGCTTTGGTAGCTACGTCAGTTAAGTTGAGAGCAGTATTGGCCATACTGGTTTCACTGGCGCCAACAATGGCAGAAGTAGCATAGGACTGCCCATCAGAATTGGCTTCAACATTTAAAGCACCACCAATGGTCTTGTCAGCTCCGGTAACGTTAACAGTCGCTGTATTTGTCAAATCAGCTACAACTGCTGCCATATTCACAAAGTTATTAACTTCCTGATTGGTAGTACGAGTAGGGGCATCAGCAGCAGCGGAAGCCTCGGCATACATAGAGGCTGTGGCATTCATGTTGGTATCACCTGCAGAATCCACCTTGCCTGCCACTACTACATTAGCTTGGTTGTTGGCTTCCAGATAGGTTACACCGGCATTGGGTATAAATTGTCCGGGATCACTGCCTGCCGGAACGGTTTTTCTCTGAGACAGCTTAGTAGCAGCTGCCGCACTACCGGCACCTACTTCTAAATAAGCATTGGCTTTAATATTTAACGCATAGTCCCTGTTCTCCGTAGCCGGAATTAACTCAATTCCACCTAAAGAATAACCATTTTCCTCGGTAACAGCATCCTTGATAGTAGACCTGGCTGTAATGACAGCATCAGCGCCAATATTTACCAGAGCCTGGTTATCCATGACTACATAGTTAAGATCAGAATCCAAAGGGATAAAGCTCTTTAGCATGGTTCCGGCATAGTTGGTAAAGTTGCTTAAGGAACCATTAACATACACATTAGAAGCATCGGCAGTAATTGCCACCTGCTCACCGGACACAGTACCATCAATGTTTATTTCAGACACTGTTTTAGCCATGGTACCTACCAGGTCATCAGCGCTGGCAGCCTGTAAGTCAGTACCAAAGAAACCGGCCTGCCCTGAACCTACAGAGGAAACTGTTGTAAGAGAAGCGTTACCTACCGCATCAATAACAGCACCCTTTTCTACAGTAAGTGTAGTTTTAACAGTATTATAGCCTTCCGCATTTTTGGCAAAATCTGCAAAGCTTTCATCATTATGGTTAACAGTATTGGCAGCTACTGCCAACGTAATATCGCCGCTGCCGGTTTTAGTTGCTACCAAATCACCGCTTAAGCCGGCATCAACTGCCGCCCCTGCATCAGTAATATTAACCAGGCTGGCATAGTCCACACTAGCCTTACTGGTTAAGCTGGCAGTTGATTTCACGGTAATATCCTTACCTGCCAAAAGGTTAATGCCATCTACGGTATTAATCTTACCTTCGATAGTAATTGTGCCAGTTTTATTAAGAGGAATGTTGAGCTTTTGAATATTACCCCAGTTGGCAACTAAGAAGCCCTTTTCCAAGCCGGAAACATCAACATTGCCGTCCTTACCGATCAGATTAATAGCACCATTAACACCATTCTCTGCAGTTTGATCTGTCCAACTGGCCAGTCCTGCCTCTACATAAAATTTATTAGTAGGCGTCATCATGGTTACGGAGCCGGCATTAACAACGCCGGTAGGTCCTACCGCAATACCTTGGTTACTTAAGAAATAAAGATTGCCGCCAATTTTATTATCTTTTACCGCATTAACTATACCATTGATATCAACCTTGCTGCCTACAACGTTGACCAGGTTATTGGCAGACGTGCCGCCTTCTTTCTGAAAATGCATGTTAGCAATTTTACCTGCATCAACCTTGAAGGTTTTAAAGGTATTAAGAGCTACACTATTACTACCTGTCCCCAAAACAGCATCAGCATAAATATTTGCCAGCTTTTCATTGGGTTTTAAATACTCAGTGCCATTGACTTTTTGAATAGCCCCTGCATCAGCTGCCAAACCGGTAGCTAAGGGAGCCATAACAAAGCCTACTGTTGCCAAAGTTTGGAGGACCTGCTGAGTCAAGGTCGTTTTTCTTCTACTTCGTTTCATATTAGTATTCTTCCTCCCCTAAAATGTGCCGTTAATTACAAAATGCCACCGACTTCCATCTACTGTTGACCCATTCATATCTCTCCGTAAAGGCCAACCCAAAGACAAGTTCGCATAAATCTTTTTAGCTATAGTAGCCTTCATGCCAAGTCCTACACTGTTAAGAATATGTTTTTCAAACGAACTATCTCCATACACCCCGCCTTGGTCATAAAAAGCAAAAGCAGAAACATTTCTGGTATTAAGCGGCACTGCATATTCTATATTAAAGCTGTAACCACTATCGCCACTAAGCAGATTTTCCTCATAGCCCCTGACACTGTAGGCACCGCCTATATAGAATTGTCTGGCACTGGGCAAATAATGAGAGGAACCCCACTGGGCATCCAATCTACTATTAACCATTTGACCATGTTTAAAACTCTTTTGATACAAACCACCAAATTTATATAATCCGTAATTCTTATCTCCGTCATTTAAAGCATGGTAAGAACCGCCGGTATAGCTATGCTTTTGATAAAAAATATGACTTTTACCATAGTCCGTAAGAGCGAAGGAGGTGGTTACATCTCTTTCTGTATCATCTAACCAGTGCATACCCAGGTAGTCTGTTTGGGAATTTTGATAAGTGTACTCCATGCCCGCTTCAGATCTAGTCGTCTCATTAACTACCAGCGGCTGTACAATACCAGCGGTATACGAATTAGCATGCCCCCGCACATTTAATGGTTCTAAATCTCCGTCTATAATGTGGACTCTGTTTGTACTGTAGAGCAAATTTAATTTGGTCCCGCTTCTACCAAGGGAACGACTATAGGCAGTACTAAAGGATCTCATACCCTTGGAATTCAAGGTGCTTAAAGTTAATGCATCCCTGGTTCCGGTCAGGCTACGGTCTGTAAAAAACAGGCCGGCTCTGTATTCCCCACTGTTGCTACTACCTCCGTTATCGCTATATACCGTCCAGGTCCTTTGCTGTGGTTCCCAGGCCGTCAGCTCATAGTCAGTAGTCCCTGCTGTTTCTCCGGCTTTCATTTTTATTCTCAGCTGGGCATCATTGGTGCCATTGAACAACAAGAGATCTTTGTTCAAAGTATTAATATTGGCAATAGTACCTGGTTTTAAAGAAAGTCTATTGGTAATATAGCTTTCTTTAGTACTTTTATTCCCCTCTACCGATACTTTGCCTGTTTTTCCTTCCATCAAACGAATATAAGCCACCCCTTGCTTAATAGTTTGGGCTGGCAAAACAGCGCGACAGGTAAGGTATCCCCTGTCACTATAAAGTTTATTAATTTTACCTACCAATTCGTACAAATCTTTAACTACCAGGGTTCTGCCTTCGTAGCTGTTTTTAAGCTTGGTAATTTCTGCTTCGCTTAAAATTTGAGATTTGTCAATAACAATCTTATTTACAACAAAGGTTACTTCCGATTTCAAAGGCTGAGAGGTCTCTATCCGTTGATTTTCCACCTTAGCCTTTTTTCTTGCCACATCCTCCGCAATTTGCTGGGCCAATCGCTCTCTTTCCAGATATTCCTTGGTTCGGCTTATTTCCACCCCCGGTAGGCTACCCTGAGCCGGCGCCGAAGCTGCCAACACCACATTTCCGGTTAAAACTGTCCCCACTAAAGCCAGCATTAACAATCTAATTTTCCGTTGATTATTCATTGCGCGACAACATCCTTTGCTTAGTATTTTTGTAAGCTTCTTTGATTACGTTTATAATTTTACAATAAATTATTAAAAAAAATGTCATTTCCTGCAAAAGTGGTCGTTTTTTGTAAAAAGTGGTCGTTGATTTTTATTAAATAAATGAAAATTCACTTTTTCCGCATAAAAAAGGATAGTTCCGGAGGGAACTATCCTTTGCAGATATTTTTAAGCTCATCATTTTTGAGCCTTTATTTGGTAAGCTGTATTCCTTTCACACTTCAATAAAGCAAAGCTAAGCAGTTAAAACTTACTAACGGAAACTAGGCTCCCATAAACTTGGCCAAAAAGCTGGCGATAAATACAGATAAAATCGTCACAGAAGTAAAACCGGAAATAACGTAAGCTGTTCTTATTTTTGAAGAAACAGCATCGCGTTCTTCGTCAGTCATAGCTACGGCATTAGTAATTTCGTTGGCAATCAATTCTGTACCGGGATACCCAATCAGCTGGCACATGGCAATGCCAATAGAAAGATGTTTACTACCGGCAATTTTCCAAGCCGGTGTCATAAAGAATACCAGATAATTGAACACAACAACAAGCAAGAAGATAACCGCTGCCTTAAAACCAATAACAGGAATCTGGCTCCAGTCAACCTTGGCTAAGGAAGGAATAATAGTGCACAAGGACAGAAAAGCAAAAAAGCCGTTAGCTTTGGCATAGTCACGCAAGGTATTGGGAGGTACCAGACCATAATTACGGCAAAATACGCCTAACAGCATACACCAGATAGCCATATTCACCCAGCCTCGGCACAAAGTACCTAAAATATTGGCCAACCACATAGCGCCGGCCGCAACAGTCAGGCAAATAAAGGGTGTGTAATATTTTTTATACTTTTCCCAGAAAAAGGTCTTCTTTTCGCCTAAAGTAGCGCTTTGTTCACTATGCCAGCTGTAGTTGGGATCTGCTGCATGTCTGGCTCTCATATCCTCTACCAATTGCTTAGCCACCTTAAGGCCGCAACTGGAGGCTGGTAAGGTTCCTACAAATTTTTGTACTGCATAAACAAAAGTGGCAAGAGCAGCTGCCGTGGTAAAGCCCAGCTTGGTGCAAGCATCTACCATGGTAGTGGTAGCAACAATACCACCATTTACTACCGGTGCTGAGGCTAGAGCGTATTCATAACCTACTACCGGCATAGCCACCAAGCAGCCTAAAATAGCCGCTCCCATACCAATAGTAGCGCAAAGTACCGTTCTCCACTCTCTTTTTAAAGTAGCAACGTCTATGGATGTTCCCATGTTAAACAAAAGAAAATATTGCCCCAAACGTGCTAAGCTGGCAAAGCCTGCGATTTCCATTATCTTGGCCGGATAGGTCCCGGTCATAAAAAGAAGTAGAAAACCCATCATGATAACGAACATGGAGGAAACCTTGGCCTTGGTAATAGCGCCAATAAAATCTCCTAAAAAAAAGACAATTAAAACAGCAAATACGGCTTGATACATAGTCATGGACATAACGAAAATCCCCCTCAAAATTATTTAACAAGAAGCGGCATAAATTTTGATAAGCTCTGCTGCCAACTCTCCTGCTTTATAAAAATCTGCTAAAACCAATTGTTCCTGTTTAGTATGGTTTTTGGTGTAGCCTGTAGCAACACCTACGGTGGCAAGCCCTTTGCCATTAAAGATATTGGCGTCCATACCGCCTCCACCTACTTCAATCCTGCAAGCAAGGCCTAGTTTAGTACAAGCAGCCTGGGCAATTTGCAAAACCTGAGATTCTACAGGGACTACAAAAGGTTTCATTCCTTCTTCCTTTGTGATTTTAATACTTGCTCCATGCTCCGTGGCAACCTTGGTACAGTGTTCTTCAAAATAAGCAAGATACGCCATTAGCTTTTGCTTATCACGGCTACGTGTTTCTCCCTCAAACCAAGCGTTATCACAAACAACATTAGCAGCTGTTGTACCAGTGTGTACAATAGGGAAATTAGCTGTAGAGATGGCATCCAAACGTCCTTGTCGCAAACCTGCCAGCATATCACACATGGTTTTTGCTGCATCAATACCTTTTTCCGGTTCATTGCCTGCATGGGCAGCCTTGCCGGCAATATCTACTCTGAGGCCATACCGTCCAGGCGCAGCGTTCACAAAGCGGCCAATCGGACCTGGTGAATCAAAAATATAGCCTAATTTAGCCTTCAGCTTGCTCATATCCATAGCCTTGGCACCGTTAAGTCCGGTTTCTTCGCCTACTGTAAACAATACCTCCAGGCGAGGTAGCGCTATTTGCTCTGCCATGACCTTCCTTATCCCGGCAAGAATAGCACAAATACCGGAAACATCATCTGCCGCCAGGATGGTAGTACCATCTGAATATAAAATGCCGGCTTTTTCTACCGGCTTGATGCCCAAGCCATTAGGTACACGATCCATATGGGAACACAAAAGCAGGGCCCCCGGCAGCGTCCCTTCCAGAACGCCCAGTACATTACCACATTCACCGCCAAAGGTTTTTCCGGCTTCGTCTCTGGTAACGGCAAAGCCTAATTGCTTTAGCTTATTTGCAACCAGGTCGGCAAGCTTGTTTTCTTTGCCTGAAGCAGAATCTGTAGTGATTATTTCCAACAATTCCTCATACATGGCCATATCAGTCATGACATTTTTCCTCCACCAAAAAATTTTATAAATTGTGTTTAGTATAGCATAAACTTGGTTTTTATGCATTATTTTTTGTATTTTTGTAACATTTTATTTTAAAAGCTATAGAATATTGCACAGTAAATAACTTGCCGTGTTTAGCCACGCCTTCCGGTTGGCTCGGCCTGCACCAAGGAGCATAACTTGTTTTTTGGCAGGCCTCCCCAAAGTCAGGCTTAGGCTAAAACACTGCAAGTCTTACAACCAGGCAACTTCTATAGTGAGCAGGTTTATTTGCCTAAGGGCGACATTGCCGAGGACCGGCCAAAAATAAGTTTATTCCGTAAAGCCGGCCGCATTGAGCCAGCTTCCTTGCGAGCAAGGAGCAAAGCG
>Ga0183097_10409_pt1 | contig 90063 bp, 79 predicted proteins | sample BioMet8_FD_128883 | JGI IMG/M metagenome (GOLD analysis project Ga0183097, IMG submission 128883) | Microbial communities from bioreactor (seeded with sewage sludge) at Lawrence Berkeley National Lab, California, USA - Biofuel... | ecosystem: Engineered > Bioreactor > Anaerobic > Unclassified ... | reverse complement strand
ACGTCGAGAAGAGGTTCAGGTTCGTCTGCCTCAACGACAACATCCCGACCCTCATGGCGGTCGCCAACGACATGGCCTTCGAGGACGTCTTCTACTACCAGCTCGAGAACAAGCTCGGCAAGGGCGATCTGATCCTCGCGATCTCCGGGAGCGGCAACTCCCACAACGTGATCAAGGCGGTCGAGTACGCGAAGAAGGTCGGCTGCCAGGTCATCGGCATGACTGGCTACGACGGCGGCAAGCTCGACAAACTGGCCGACTTCCGCCTCCACGTCCCGGCGGACGACATGCAGATCACCGAGGACCTGCACATGGGCTTCGACCACATGATCATGCAGATCTTCTGGAAGTACCTCGAGACTCGGGCGGGCCTCAAGCCGGAGTACAAAATCAACAAATAGTCAATGATAAAAAATATCCACGTTTTGTGTGGATATTTTTATTTTCGTTGGCTTTTTGCGGGGATTATTTAACTTTATGATACCAAATAACGGAGTGTTCTTTCCATTGGTTATCAGGGTAAGCATAAACCCCACGGCTGACCTTGATACCCTTGGCCCCGTTGACGAGCTCTTCGCCTCGTTCAACGAGTTCTTGAACCATCGCTTTGGTTAATAAGCCATCGTTATGTCCACAATAGAAAGTAAAACGATCCGCCAACGAAAGGATTTGTTTGGCGTTCGGGAGCCACTTCTCGACGCTTGTGCAGCCCGGAAGCTGGAGCCACAACCAATAATTCACTTCATCGCCCGTAAACATCAAATGCTCTTTTTCATCAATAAAGACCGTCGACCCTAAGGTGTGACCGGGAGTGTTCATAATCCGAACAATACGGCCGCCCAAATCAAAAATAACGTTGTCATCAAAGAGCATCTTTTTAGCTTTGTGGGGCTTCTTGCTAAAGGCCAAACTTTTCCCTGACATCTTGGCCAGTTTTTTCGCCGCCCAAGTTGAAGCCTCAAGATAGTAAATGCCTTTGTTGTCGCTTCGATGATAACAATAAGAGTCAAACCAATTCACGCCACCAGCATGATCGCAATGGAGGTGAGTTAAGGCCACCGTCACCGGGAGCTTGGTGATTTCTTCAACCGATTCACGGATGTTTCCGACCCCATCCCCGGAATCAATTAAAAGAGCTTTCTTTTCGCCTAGTAAAAGGTAGGCGTTGGCGATGCCGTTTTCATCAATCCGATACGTTCCCGGAGCAATGTTGTACGTTTTATGAAATGAATCGGCCACGCTTCCCCCTCCTGAATTGCCTTTATTTTACCCTAGTTCCTTAAAGGGATGAACATCGATATTCTTAACGTTGAACTTGTGTGGGGTTCTTCTTCTAAGAAGAAGTCTAGCGTGATATAGTTTCATTGTTAGGGCATTTTCGAATGCCCCAAAGATTGTCATTAGGAGGACAATATGGCAGAAAAGAAGTACGTCTACTCCTTCAAAGAAGCCCATGCCGCTCATCTCGGCAAGGACATTCTTGGAGGCAAAGGCGCAGGTCTCTGCGAGATGACTGCCGCCGGTGTCAACATTCCGGCTGGCTTCACCATCACGACTGAAGCTTGCACTCTCTACTACGATTCCGGTAAGAAGATTCCGGACTTTGTCTGGGACGACATTGTCAAACATCTTCATGAAGTTGAAAAAGTCGATGGCAAGACCTTCGGCGCCAAAGATGGAATGCCGCTTTTGGTCTCCGTCCGTTCGGGCGCTCGCCAATCGATGCCGGGCATGATGGATACCATCTTGAACCTTGGCTTAAACGATGACTCCGTCCTTGCCTTGGCCAAAGCCACTGGCAACGAGAGATTTGCTTACGATTCTTATCGCCGTTTCATGCTCATGTTCACCAACATCGCTAAAGGCCATCCGAGAACCGAGATGGACAAGATGCTTGATGACATCAAAGAGAAGAATGGCTACAAGCTCGACACCCAGGTCACTGTTGATCAATTAAAGACCTTGGTTGCTGCTTATAAGAAATACTATAAAGGTGTCTTCGGCGAAGATTTCCCGACTGACCCCTATGTCCAACTCAAAGAAGCGGTTGCGGCCGTCTTCCGGAGCTGGGATAACCCGCGCGCCAACGTGTATCGTCAGATGAATGGCATCCCTTATGAGTGGGGCACTGCCGTCAACGTCCAGACGATGGTCTTCGGCAACATGGGCGAAGATAGCGGCACTGGTGTCGCCTTCTCCCGCAACCCGTCGACTGGCGAAAAGCAGATCTACGCCGAATTCCTTCCGAACGCCCAGGGCGAAGATGTTGTCGCCGGTGTTCGTACTCCGTTGCACATTGACGAGCTCAAGGCTCGTATGCCGGATGTCTACAAGCAATTCGTCGAGACCATCAAGCGCATGGAAAATTACTTCCATGATATGCAGGATATGGAGTACACCGTTGAAAAAGGCAAGCTCTATTTCTTACAGACCCGCAACGGCAAGAGAACCGCTCGTTCGGCTCTCAAGATTGCCTGCGACCTTGTTGATGAAGGCTTAATCGACGAGAAGGAAGCAACCCTTCGTGTCGAGCCGAAGCAACTCAATGACTTGCTCCACCCGACCTTCGATCCTGCTGATTTAAAGAAGCACACTCCGATTATCGTTGGTTTACCGGCATCTCCTGGTGCTGGCACTGGCCATCTTGTCTTCACTGCTGAAGAAGCCAAGGCTGAGCACGATGCTGGACGCAAAGTCGTCCTTGCTCGTTCTGAAACCTCGCCGGAAGACATCATCGGCATGGTGAACGCCGAAGCCATCATCACCGCTCGCGGTGGTATGACCTCCCACGCTGCTGTCGTTGCCCGTTCGATGGGCAAATGCTGCACCGCTGGCTGCACTGGCGCCATCATCGACGAAGAGAAGAAGACGATGATCATCAACGGCAAGACCTACACTGAAAAAGATGTGGTCTCGGTTGATGGCAACACCGGCAGTGTCTACGAAGGCGCGATCGCGACTAAGGCCGCTGACCTTGGTGGTGACTTTGGCCGTATGATGGCCTGGGCCGATAAATATCGGAGACTTAAGATTCGTGCCAACTGCAACACCCCGACCGATGCCGAGAATGCTGCAAAGTTTGGTTCCGAAGGCATTGGTCTCTGCCGCACTGAGCGTATGTTCTTCGCTGAAGATCGTATTCTCAATATGCGTTCGATGATTCTCTCTGATACCACCGAACAGCGCGAAGCCGCCCTCGAAAGACTCCGGCCGTACCAAGTCGCTGACTTCTACGCGATGTATATGTCGTGCCCGGAGTTCAACGTCAACATTCGTTTACTCGATCCGCCTCTCCACGAGTTCCTTCCGGACATCCACGAGGATGCCAAGATTGCTGAGATCGCGAAGACTCTCGGCGTCGATGAACAGAAGGTTCGTGATCGGATTAATCAACTCCATCAAGCCAACCCGATGATGGGCTTCCGCGGAGTTCGTCTCTGCGTTGCCTATCCGGAAATCTACCGGATGCAGGCTACCGCCATCATCCAAGCTGCCCTTAAGGCCAGCAAGGATCTCGGCCACGATGTCGAGCCGGAAATCATGATCCCGCTCACTGGCGAAGAAAAAGAGCTTCGCTATGCCAAGCAGGTCGTGGTTGAAGCCGTCGAAAACGAAATGAAGAAAGATGGACACACGTTGAAGTACCACGTGGGCACCATGATCGAAATTCCGAGAGGCGCTTTACAAGCCGATAAGTTGGCCAAAGATGCTGAGTTCTTCAGCTTCGGCACCAACGACTTAACCCAGTTGACCTTGGGCTTCAGCCGTGATGATGCCGGCCAGTTCTTACCGTATTATTACGATAAGAAGATCTACGAGTTCGATCCGTTCCAAACCGTCGATGTCGATGGTGTTGGCGAACTCGTCAAGATTGCCGTTGAGCGTGGCCGCAAGACCCGTCCGGACATCGTCATTGGTGTCTGCGGCGAGACTGGTGGCGATCCGGCTTCCATCCACTTCTATGATGAAGCTGGTCTCGACTATGTTTCCTGCTCGCCGTTCCGTGTCCCGCTTGCGAGACTTGCTGCGGCTCAGGCCAACATTCTTCACGAGAGAGCCGTTGCTGGTAAAAAAGCCAGCAAAAAGAAGTAATTCGATTTGCTCCTAAAGGGGAGGCATCCAGCGATGGATGCCTCTTTTCTTTGTTAACCAATATGAAATATTTAGCACTCGCGCTTTACAGTGCTAATTTGCGTGCTATCATACTGACGAACCACTTAAAGGGGAATCATTATGAAAGAAACAAAAGAGTTTGCGACCGAGAGCAAGGAATTGCTCAACTTGATGATTAATTCGATCTATACGAATAAGGATATTTTCTTGCGTGAGCTGATTTCTAACGCCAGCGACGCTATCGACAAGTATCGTTTCGTTTCGCTTAAGGGCAACGAAAAATATCCTCCCTTAACCCATCAAATCGATCTTGCCATCAATAAGGCGGAACGCAGTTTAACCATCTCCGATAATGGCATCGGAATGAATAAAAAAGAACTGGTCGAGGACTTGGGCACGATCGCGAAGAGCGGCAGCAAGGATTTCGCCGCGAAGTTTAAGGACGCTAAAGAAAAGCAGGACATGGCGATTATCGGCCAGTTCGGTGTTGGCTTTTATAGCGCCTTCATGGTCGCCGATCATGTCAGTGTTTTGACCAAGAAACCCGATAGCGAAACCGCTTATCTTTTCACCAGCAACGGCGTGAAGGATTACACGATCGAAGAAGCCAAAAAAGACACCAATGGCACCAGCATCACTATCTATTTCAAGAAAAACGAAAAGGATGGCGAGACTTATGACCAATATCTCGAAAGCTACACCATCGAGGATTTGGTGAAGAAATACAGCGATTACATCCGTTATCCGATCAAGATGGATGTCACCACTTCCAAGCCAAAACTCGATAAAGATGGCAAGCCTATCGAAGGCCAATACGACGATGTCATCGAGAACAAGACCCTCAATTCGATGATCCCGCTTTGGAAAAAGAACCCCAAAGAGGTCACCCCAGAGATGCTCAATGACTTCTATAAGAGCAAATTCTCGGATTATGAGGATCCTCTATTCGCAATCCCGCTCCATATCGAAGGCAACGTCTTCTATGATGCGATCGTCTACATCCCTTCACACGCCCCCTATAATCTCTATAGTGAGAACTACGAAAAGGGCCTCGACCTTTATTCCAAAGGCGTCTTCATTAAGGATAAATGCAAGGAACTCGTCCCCGATTATTTAAAGTTTGTCCGCGGCTTGGTCGACAGCGAGGACTTCTCGCTCAACATCTCGCGTGAAATGCTTCAAAAGAGCCCGATGCTCGAGAAGATTGCGGATTCGATTGAGAAAAAGATCATCGCGACCTTAAAAGACACGATGGAAAAGGATCCGGAGAAATACCGGAAATTCTTCGCCATTTATGGCGAACACATCAAATTCGGAATTTACCAAACCTACGGAGCAAAGAAAGATTTGCTTCAGGATTTATTGATTTACCAGAGCTTACAGAACGAGACCCCGATTTCCTTAAAACAATATAAGGATAAGATGGCGAAAGACCAAAAGGCGATTTATTACGCCTCAGGCAAGAATGTGGAATCGATTAAGCTTTTGCCACAGCTCGAGAAGTATCGGAAAGACAATATCGATGTGCTTTTCTTTGCGAGCGACGTCGATGAATTCGCCGTGATGATGCTTCAGGATTACGACAAGGTTCCTTTCAAGAACATCGCCGAAGATTCGAAGGACTCTTTATCCAAAGAAGAGGAACAAAAACTCGATGATTTGACGACCACCAATAAACGAATCCTCGATGACATCAAGGATTCCTTGAAGGGCAAAGTCGATGAAGTTTCTTTCTCTTCAAAACTCGTGGATTCGCCGGTCTGCATTGCGACTAAAGAAGGACTTTCGCTCAACATGGAGAACGTCCTGAACGAACAGCAAGAAAAGACCAAGACGGAAGGCGAAAAGCCTCAAGCGGTCAAGGTCCTCGAAATCAACCCGGACCACGATCTCTGGAAAGCGATCGCCGGTGTCGGCACTGATGACGAGAAGGTCAAGAAGTACGGTAGCCTTCTTTATGATGAGGCGATGATGCTGGAAGGCTATGAGGTCAAAGACAAAACCGCCTTCGTCAAGAACCTCAATGATTTGATGCTTGAAGCCTTAAAGAAATAGGATCTGCAGAGATTTCGATATTTTAGAGTCAAAAAGGGCCCTCTCCTGATATTTCAGGAAAGGGCCTTTAATTAACGTTGGCCACCCGCTTGTTCGACGAGGCACAATTGCTTTTGGTTTTCGCGTTCTTTCTTATCGAGTTGGCGATATTCTACCAAGGTCAAAGAGAGGGTTAGAATAAACGCAATTCCATCAGCGATCGGCGCGCTGTAGAAGAAGCCATCCATTCCTAAACTCATCGGCAGAATGATGGTTAACGGCACGAGAAGCACCAAATCGCGGACTAAAGAGAGAATGGTGGCCTGAATCGGTTTGCCAAGCGCTTGGAAGAAAACCGAGGAAGTCCGCTGCAAACCCGTCAAGATGACAAGCGAGAGATAAATCCGGAAACAACGAACCGCAAATTCGTTATATTCCTCCGATCCACCGCCAAACAAAGAGATGATCAGCATCGGATCAATTTCAAACAAAAGGGTCGCAAGAACGGTCACAATCAAACTCGAGATTAACACCAAGTTATAGGTTTGCTTGCAGCGAGCATACCGTTTGGCGCCGTAGTTATAACCAATAATCGGTAATCCGCCTAAGGCGATGCCAATAGGGATGTTCACCACGATGGTGAAGACTTTATACGCGATGCCGAAGACAGCGACAGGAATATCGGCACCATAAACTGAATCGGTTCCGACTTTTGTTAACACCAGGTTCGACGTAACGGTCACAAAGACCAAGGACATCTGAATAAAGAAGCTCGAGATCCCTAAGCGAAGCGTCTTGCCAAGCAAACCCCAGCCTTGCAAAAAGGAGCGGGGTTTGAGATGAAATGTCTTCGATTTGCAAAGATAACCAAAGGACAACGCCATCGAAAGAGCTTGGCCAATGACCGTCGCGTAGGCCGCGCCCTCAAGACCGGCGTTAAAGACAAAAATGAAAACTGGATCAAGAATAATGTTGGCAATCGCGCCGGCTCCTTGGGCGATCATAGCGAAGATCGGCGAACCATCGCTCCGGATGATCGGGTTTAAAACGTTAGTATAAAAACTGCAGATGATACCGGCAATAATGATCATGCCATAAGAGTGAGCTAACGGGAGCGAAGTTTCCGTAGCGCCCATGAGCATCAAGATCGGATCAAGGAAGATTAAACAAATCGCTGTAAAAAGAACGCTCACGACGAAGGTGAGACCTAAAGTCGCGCCGATGGCCTTTCCCGCTTTCTCGGTGTCTTTTTGCCCTTGGCATAAAGATAAGAAAGCCGAAGCTCCATCGCCCATCAAAAGGGCTAAAGCCAGCGAAAGAATCGTCAAAGGGAACACCACGGTTGTGGCGACGTTACCCATATAGCCAATCGAACTGTTCCCGATGAAAAGCTGATCAACGACGTTATAAAGCGCGCTGATAAGCAATGAGAGAACACAAGGCAAGGCATAACGGAAAAGAAGTTTTCCGATTTTTCCTTCTCCTAAAACTTTCGAATCGTCCATAAAAAATACCTCCGGTTGTCAACCGGACTTACGTTCTTACGAACCGCACGTTGCGGAAGTATGTTAACCTTTCTTCAAAATTCTGCAAGCAAAAAACCGCTTTCATTCTATGTATAATAAACAGCGAGGAACACCCCAATGGAATTAGAAGAAGTTTTATTAAAAAGACGATCGGTTCGGAAGTTTACTACAGAAGCCGTGTCACCTGAACTGATTGATAAATTGCTCCATGCCGCCATGAGCGGACCTTCGGCCGTCAACATGAAACCTTGGGAGTTTTATATCGTCCAAGATCCCGCTAAAATCGCTGCATTAAATAAGGTTGGATATGCCAAATATCCTTCGCCTTTGATGATCGTTGTTGCGGGTAACACCAGCCATTTCTTACCCGGAGCCTCGGAGAATTATTGGATTGAAGACGTTTCAGCCGCCTGTGAGAACGTCTTGCTTGAGGCGACCAATTTAGGTCTTGGCGCGGTTTGGTGCGGCGTTTATCCGGGCGAGCTCAGACAAAAGCAAGTCCGAACAGCCCTCAACATGCCGGTCAGCCATATTCCTTTTGCGATTCTTATCGTCGGCCATCCCGACGGCGCAATTCCAGAACCGAGAGATCAATACGACGCGAAGAGGATCCACCAATGAAGCAAAGCGAAAAAATGGTTAAGGGCGAGCTCTACAACTCGGCAGTGGAAGAGCTTCAAAAGAAGAAGATGGAGGAGCAAGAACTTCTCTATGATTTTAACCAACTCCGTCCCTCGAAAATTGCGGAGCGGATCAAACTCCTTTATCGTCTCTTCCCCCACCTGGGCAAAAACGCTTGGATCGAACAGGGACTGAAGGTCGAATATGGCTCCAACGTGACCATCGGAGACAACTTCTATGCGAACTATGATTGCAAGTTTCATGACATTTGTCATATAACAATCGGTGATAACGTCATGTTCGGACCCAATGTTATTATTGCCACGCCGCTGCATCCTTTTCTCGCTGAAGAGCGAAATCCCCAGCAATTCCCAGATGGATTTTATAATATTGAGTATGGTAAGCCCATCACGATCGGAAACGGGGTGTGGCTAGCCGCCGGAGTCATCGTTTGCGGAGGGGTAAAAATCGGTGATGATGTTGTCGTTGGAGCAGGTTCCGTTGTCACCCACGACATCCCCTCTCATTCTTTGGCTGCCGGATGCCCTTGTAAGGTGATCCGTCCCCTCCAGGAATCCGACCGAATGTTCGCGCCAAATGAAAGAGAAAAAACGCATACAGATTAAAAGAGCTATTTTCGCCAAAAAGGCAAAATCGACTTCGATTTTCAAAATCCGTAACCTTCGATGGATACTAATTAGTCTTTTTTACTATTCATCAAATCATCAATAATTTTCTTAAGGTCTCCTTGAAGGAAAATCGATTGTTTTTCAATGCTTAATGGAGGGTTAAACCGCTCCAAATTCGCGATGATGTATGTGGCTTGTGGATTGTGGACCACGAGACGCTGAAAGGGATAGCGAATTATAGCGGGCGTATTGTCCCCTACACCGAGCTCAAAATAGACAATTTTCTTCTCTTCGTAGTTGTTGGCTAAAAACATCTCGTATCGCTCTTCCGCTTCGTGCCATCCTTTGTCCTCTACAAAGCGATTATCGGAGCGGAGATTGGGCACCATGAGCTTCCCGCAAATAGGGCACTTTGGCAATAATTCGCTCGGGATTTGCATTGATTTTTGCTGTTTTAGCATTTCTTCGATTTGGCTCTCATTTTCGTAAGTTATTTGCTGACAAGGCTCCGAACACTGGAATAAACCATAGTCTCCCTGGGTATAAAAGAGGCGATTTTTATCAAATCCCGCTTTTTGGAAACAATGGTCCACGTTGGTGGTCAAAACGAAGTAATCTTTCTCTTCTATAAGCGTCTTTAGTTCTCGATAAAGAGCAAGCGGTCCAGGCTCGTAACGTTCCATCCAAATGAACCGGCTCCAATAGGCCCACATCTCTTCATCGTTCTCAAAGGGACCAAAGCCTCCGTAATAGAGATTGGGGAAATGATATTTTGCAATAAAATCAGCGAAGCGCTTCTTCCATTCTTCGCCATCATAGATCAAGCCCGCCGCCGTCGAAAGCCCGGCGCCCGCTCCAATCAGGATGGCGTCGGCCTCTTTGATTTTGGCGGCAGCTTCCGTTAATTTATCCCAGTAATTCATTGTAGATGCGATAGTCCTCGTCTTTAAAGGTGTCAAAGACGACCACCGGGCAAGACGAATGCTCAACCATATACGAATCGACGGTCTCCACCGAAATCTTGGCGGCTTCTTTCTTCGGGTAGCCAAACTCCCCAGTTGAAATACATGGGAAGACGATAGACTTCAGACCCAAAGACTCTGCTAAAGATAAACAGGAGAGATAGCACTGCGCTAATTGGCGCTCCTCTTTGCTGGTCGGACGGATCTCGACGGTCGGCCCCACTGTATGGATGACGTAACGGCAGGGCAAATTATAACCTTTCGTTAATTTGGCCAAACCAACAGGTTCTTCATGCCCCTGCTTTCGCATAATTTGAGCACACTCTTCACGAAGCTGAAGCCCAGCGGCGCTATGAATGGCGTTGTCGATGCAGCGATGTCCAGGAACAAAACACCCTAATAATTGGCTATTGGCAGCGTTGACGATCGCGTCAGCCTTGAGTTTGGTGATGTCCCCCTGATAGAGGGCAATCTTGGGGTATGATGTGCCAGGCAAGGTAAAAACATCGATGACGCCTTTCTCTTGAAGCTCTTCTTGAAGGAGTTTGTCCTGCAAAGCAAGAAAATTCGGATCAAGCGGCATCGGGGAGCGAAGATTCATTAATCCCCGCAAAAGCATCCTTTGATAAGGGTATTCCGGTGGGACTTTGGCGGCATAGGAAACAAACTCTGGCATCTCCTTTAAAAGAAGATGAATCAGGGTTTGAACGTCGTTCTCCCGGGTCTTGTCGACGGGGTTACTTGACGTTAATGAGTTCATAGCTCCTTGAGCCAAGACCAATCTTTTCGGCGTGTTCGAGGGCGGAATCCGGATCGGTCTCCGGTTCATCGTCGTGGAAAACATGACCAGTCATCTTGGCGCCAGATTTCACGCGGTCACCCAATTGAGAGTTCTTGAAATAGTCTTGTTCTTCCTTGTCGCAGAGATCAACACAGGCTTGATCGAGAGCGACCGGGTCAAATGAGCAGAGCATGCCAACGTCCGGGATGATCGGAGCGTCGTTGAAGCCACCGCAATCGCACCAAGGCGAAATATCCATAACGAGCGAAATGTGGAAAGAAGGACGGCCATAGATGACCGCCATCGAGTATTCCGCCATCTTCTTGCCTAACAAAGCGTTGGCATTCCAAGAAATCGGCGAAATCGCATCAAAGGGGCAAGCCGCCACGCAACGTCCACATCCCTTGCATTTATCGAGATTAATGTGGGCTTTGTTGTTCGGATAAGTGATGGCGTCGCTGCCACAAACCTTCAAACAGCTATGGCAACCCCGGCAAAGACTCTCATCAACCTGGGTTTTGCCCGAAGAGTGTTGATCGCATTTGCCAGCCCGAGAGCCACAACCCATGCCGATATTCTTAATCGTTCCGCCAAAGCCAGCCTCTTCGTGGCCTTTGAAGTGAGTCAGAGAAATGAAAACGTCAGCATCCATGACCGCACGGCCAATAAAGGCTTCCTTGCAATATTCGCCATTATGAACGGGGACCGCAACATCATCGGTGCCTTTTAAACCGTCGCCAATAATGACATGGCAGCCCGTGGTCGTCTCATTAAACCCGTTGGTTTGAGCGCAGGTAAGGTGTTCAAGCGCGTTTTTCCGGGATCCCGGATAAAGGGTGTTGCAGTCAACGAGGAAGGGTTTGCCACCCAACTCTTTAACCAAATCGGCAACCGCCTTGGCGTAATTCGGTCTTAAGAAAGAAAGGTTGCCCAATTCACCGAAATGCATTTTGATGGCAACGAACTTTCCATCGAAATCAATGTTCTTAATTCCAGCGCTAATCATTAAGCGCCGGAGCTTATTCGTCAAAGAATCGCCAGGGCGAGAACGGAAATCCGTAAAATAAACTTTGCTTTTCTCCATAAAATTGCTCCTTCAATATTCTAAAAGAAAACCGAATAAACAGTTAGAACTTATCAATAGCCTTCTTAATGGAAGCCTCGTCAATGACCCCGTCATCGCTCTCTGAAAGATCGAGATCTTCATCCTCGTTTTTCGAATAAGAAACAGCACTCTTTTTCTTGCCTTCCAAAGTGACCGGAAAGGGAATTCCTTTTTCGCGAACAATCGCCTTCAAATATAAGGTAATAGCAGCGCTGGTCGAAATTCCAAGTTCTGAAATGATATTTTCAGCACTTTTTTTAAGTTTCGAATCAATGCGTAAATTCATAGTAACCTTCGACATAATATTGCTGTTTTACCTCCTTTTCGTTTGTAACGTAAGTATAACGCATTTTGCGTTACATTAATAGATGGATTTTTAATCGTCTTTTTTCTATATTTTTTTAATACCAAAAATCGTTAGGTTAGGCCTATGTTTTTCATAAATTTTCATGAAAAAACCGCTAGAGTTTTCGGCTCTAGCGGCGTGCCCTTTATCTCAAAGCGATTTTTGCTTAATGAGATTGTTTTTATCGCGGCGGAAATACGTCACTCGAAGAGCGTCATCAATCTTCAACACTTGAACCACTTTTTTATCCTTGATGACAATCCCCGTATCCTTGTCCAACGAATAAGCTTGAATGAAATTCGAGGCAGCAAAGTCAGCCGCAAAGTCTTGTCGATCTTCCTCTTGGGCATGAGGATTAAATACAAACGGAAGATAGTTGAAACATTTCAAGAAAACCATCTTGTTTGATATCCCGTCCATAATGTCACAATCCGCATAAGAGGCGCGGCACCACATGCTGGCCCCAGCCGAGTAACCAGCAACCACCAAATCCTCTCGTTTATTCATCGCATTCAGAAGGATGTGGTCGAAACCCGTCTCCTTCAGCCGGCGAAGCAAATCTCGGGTGTTGCCGCCGCCAATATAAATAATATCGGCCCAATCCATGGCCTCCTGGAGCGATTCAAGGGTCGGGGTCTCAGTATAAAGACAGAGAGACTCGACTTCGCATCCTAGAGGCTCATAAACGCGTTTGACGGCCTCCGTATAACTTTCGACATCGTGAGCGGCGGTCGGCAAGAAAAGGACGTGAGCCCATTCTTTCGGACAAAAACGACGGACTTCTTGATCGAGAGGCAGGGTTTCGCCGTTACCAATTTCCCCGCCGCCAATCATGATTAAGGTTGATTTCATAACCTTCTTAGTCTATTCATCTCGAAAAAATTGTGAAGTAATATGCCCCCAGAGGCCTTTGGGCGGGGCATAATAACCTCATGAAATACTTATTCTTCGATTGCGAATGCGCGAACTGCTATAACCACGAAGGCAAAATTTGTTCGTTCGGTTACGTCATCACCGACGAATCTTTTAAACAGAGCGAAGAAAAAGACCTGATCATCAATCCCGACTCTCCCTTCGATCCCCACGTCTTGGGGGTCGGCTACAACAGCATTGATTTAGCTTATACGCCAGTCCGTTTTAAATACGCACCAAAATTCGATGAACGTTATTCGGAAATCATGGCTCTTCTCACCGACCCAGAGATAATGGTCTTCGGATATGCGGTAGAAAATGATATCGGCTTCTTGTCCAGTGAGTGCCGCCGCTACAAAAAGGATCTTCCGCCGTTTGCCTATTACGACATTCAAGACATCTACCGTATTTATCGGGAATGGAACCGCTCGCCTTCGCTTGAGGACGCTTTAAAAGACCTTGAGGTGCCTTTCGATGATTATGCAGAACATCAATCCAGCGATGACGCCAAAATGAGCATGCTTTTGTTGAAGAAGATAGTTCAAATGACGGGACTTGCTCCAAGGGATCTGTTAGACGCTTATCCCACCTGCAAAGACACCACATCGCTTTTCCGGATTCAAGAAATCCTCTTTCAACACCCTGATAGAGACTTGGCGCTGCCTTACGACGCCGATTACCGCGACAAGAGCCGGAATTTCAACGAACTAATCCACTACGTGGACCAAACGGTCGAAGACCATCGCCTACAAGGCTATCGTTTTCTCTTCTCCAATCTCCTTAAGCAGGATATCGGCAAGGCTTTAGACCTCGCCAACCACATCATCGATACCTCTGGTGAGGTCGTCCGTTACCTCAAAGAAGCGAGTTATTACATCGTTTACGACGATCAAGAGAAAAATGAGGTTGCCCCTTATTTCAAAGACATCGGCATTGGCGTGATTACGCCCGACGAAATTGATAAAATCGGAAAATAGCCAAGTTAAAATACCGATATTTCCTTTGATGATTAGGCTATTTTGTGTTAACTGACTAAATTTTTAAGTTTTATCACGCCAAGCATGATGAAAATATAAGAATTAAATTTTCAAAAGTTTACTTTTAAAGCCGTAGTTTAAATTTTTACATTAGTGTTTATCGATTGTTTTTTATGTAAACGCTTTCTGAAAACGCTATCAAGAGCACCTAGTCTTTTTTTACCGATATTTGGATGTATTGTAGTGTGCTCCCAAGAGAGGGAGCTTCACAAAAAGGAGATAACGTTATGGACAGCAAATTATTCAACAGCACCAATTTCTTAGGCGGCGATGATGAAACCTCTATCGAAGATCAGGAAGAGAATGTCGAACTCGATAATGCGATCTTTAATGATTCGAACGCTAACGACGAATCCAATCGTTAATTATTGAAGACTCCTGCTAAGAGCAAATGGCCCGGTACAAAATCGGGGTTGTTTGCTCTTTTTCTTTTTCATAAAACCAGTATTCTTATAGTGTGAGTTTAGAAACGAAAAAAGTTATCGCTTATGAAAGCGACCTAACGAACGTTGCTTCCTCTTTTGAGAAAGAGGGGTGGAGCCTCGAAAGCCAAGAACGCGTTGACATCCTCGAAGCCAAAGCGATGTTTAAACGAGATTCACGAATCGTTAACTCGTTAACCAAAGAAAAGGCCGATACGGTTTTGCTTTTGCTTTTCCAAAGAGAAAAAATCAAAGCGATACCCCAAGAAAAGGCGGTCCAGGTCAAGCCGGAAATCTCTCTGGCAGAAAAGAAACGAGAACAAAAAGAACCTGTCTTTTGGCTGATTGCGTGTTCAATCTTGTTTGCCGGAAGTTTTGCCTTCTTTATTTATAGCCTTCCCCGCGCCGACAAAGACTTCACCTTCTGGATTGCTTTAGTTAACTCGATATTCATGTTGGCAGGAATCGTTTATTCAATCGTTCAAATCGTCCGAACTAGGCGGGATTTATAAAATTTAAGCTGGTTTTGCAAAGATTTTAGCTATTTGGAAAAAACGCCAAGTTTGTCTTTTTGCTCAATATTCTTAATCACATCAAAAGGAACTTCAGGAACTTTATTTGAAGCGGCCAAATCGTTCATAAATCGACGATCAATGGCTGCAACGGTCTTCAGGTCTTTCTCAAGCTCCAGGCGGAGAACCACCCATTTTTTCTTATGCGAAATCACCAAGACCAAGTAAAGAGTCAAAGCCGTCACGAAAACCAGAATACCAACTCCAAGATAATATGGTGCGCCTTCGACCGGATTGGCTTTCCCGTTCAAAACGAAGCTCATCCAAATGATAAGACCCAAGGCTGCAAACATTAAAAGCCAAAAAATGAAGGCGCCAATGCTAGGGAATGCCGTTTTTCGATGAACAAAATTAATTTCTTTTTGAAGCTCTTTTTCATCGTTAATTAAATGATAGTGAAGCTTTTCTTCACGACGCCACAATGGAAATTTTGGCGAGGTAATATCGCGACGAAAAATCATTTTAATTCCATGGAGCGTATAGGAGCAGGTGGCAAGATGATAGCCAAAAACTTCCTGATATTCGGCCGTGGCCGCTTCCGAACCGTTTTTGACGATAAAACTTCGGTATTCGTTTTTTATCATAACTTGCCCTCAGCGGAGTTTATCAACGACTTAATCATATCGAAAGGGGGCGCATTTTCAAGATAAGCCCTGAATTTTTGCTGTTCTCACGGATAGAGAAATTTCAAAATGCCTTTTTACATTTTTTCGGAAGTCTTCATTAGCGCCACTTTTCAGCATTCGGATCTAAAGCCCTTAAGAAACTTTTTCTTTCCTCTTTTTTCGCTTAGAATAAGGGCGATATGACCACGTACGAAGTTTTGCAAATAAAAACAATCCCTACTCACGCCGATCTTTTGGCGCAAAATTACAGTTTTTTTGGTTGGATTCGAATCCGCAAAGACGAATTCAAGGAACTCCAAATAAACCCTACTCAAGAAGATAGGCCAACGCTAGAGGAATCGACAGAAGCTCTCAAAACGAATCAAACGATTTATCCTGGTTCACCCGGGTTTTCCGATTGGGGCGATCGTTACGCAATTACCCAGCCCTCACCAAACGATTCATCAACCTATGATGGCTATCAAAATCTTTATTTCAAACGCGATTTAGCAACCCCACACAAAGATGAGCTTGATAGCTTAAAAAAGCGTTTTGACGACATCAAAGACAAGGCCAATTCCAAAGAAGAGGAGATAAACCACAAGAAAGCGGTGGGCCATTTCCTTTTCGTTTTTGGAGCCCTGCCCGTGGCGATTGGGTTCTTTCTCTTGATGGGTGGATTAATAACTTCCGTTTTAGCGGCAGTCAGTCCCGACGACTTCGCATCGCTTAAAGAAACCGGAATCGGTTTGCTCATTGGAGGTGGCTTTACCTTTACCATCGGTATAACCTTGGTTTTTCTCAGCTTTTTTAAAGGGCTGCCTCCGAAAAAAGAAAAAGAGCTTCGCCAAGAACTCAAAAGCATTCAAAGCCAAGAAGCGGAGATTTTAGCTCAGGCCGCCTCGCTACGTCCGAATGCACATTTTAAGCAATTCAACATTCGCGTTGAAGCGGCTTAGTTTTTAAGCTTAGCCCCGTAGAAACGGATATCGTTTGTCGCATCGACCTCGCCAACGTATTTGTCATGGAGATAGACGTCGCCACCATCGTCGATATAGCCCACCTCGGCTCCACCGATGGAAATTTTGCCTTGTTCGTCCATCTCAGCGAACTTCCGACCCGAAATAAAGAGGATCGCCCCGCCCTCTCCGTTAGAAGAGATATACCCGACGAGTGAGTCGTCGATAAAGATGTTGTGCCCATAGACGTTCATCCAATCCATGGTTATGTACCTCTATCGTTATAGTAGCACCGCTTTCTGCAACCCTCACGTAAAAGTTTTTTCGCCATTTAAAAAGCTGGCTTTTTAGGCCAGCTTTGCAAATTTTAATGGGTTTTTGCGGAGTTATTTTGAATTTTTCTTAGCTAAGGCTTTCTCATGAAGCACCTTGGCATAGCCTGGTTTGTTTTCTTGCCGGGCTCGGGCAATGGCCATATCGTTCGGAGCGACATCTTTGTTGATGGTACTACCGGCAGCGATAAAGGACCCTTCGCCAAGATGTACCGGCGAAATGATGGTCGAACCAGAGCCAACGAAGGCGTTGTCGCCGATTTCGCTATGGAACTTATTCACGCCATCGTAGTTCGCGATGATCGTGCCGCAGCCGATATTAACCCCAGCACCAATCTTGGCATCGCCGAGATAAGAAAGATGCGCGGCTTTTGACCCATCGCCAAACTCAACGTTCTTAAGCTCGTTAAAGTTGCCGATGTGCGCTTTATCGTGGATGATAACGCCTTTGCGAGTCCGCAGATAGGGCCCAAGGGTGGTCGCGTTGCCGACTTTGGTATCCACCAAGTGCGAATAGATGATTTCGTTGCCATCGCCGACTTCGACGTTCTCGAAGTAGCAATTCGGACCGATGGTGTTGCTCTCGCCAACCACAGTGTTGCCCATTAAGAAACTGCCAGGGCGGATAACAGTGTCCTGGCCCACTTTTACGCCCGGGGCGATGTAGGTGCTTTCGGGGTCTTCAATCGTGACGCCAGAAACCATCAGGGCCTTATTGATGCGACGCTGAATGATTTTTGCAGCGATGCTGAGCTGGTAGCGATCGTTAACACCCAAGGTTTCTTCAACGTCTTTCACGGCAAAGGAACCCACTTTTAAGCCTTTTTTAACGAAGAGACCAATGACATCGGTGAGATAATACTCTCCCGCGGCGTTATTCGTCGTAATGTGATGGAGGGCTTCGAAAAGCTCTTTGTTATCGAAAACGTAGACACCGGCATTAACTTCGGTGATTTTCTTTTGTTCTTCGGTGGCGTCTTTTTGTTCAACGATGCACTGGACACGACCGTCTTTCTTAACGATGCGGCCGTAGCCGAAAGGATCTTCAAGAATCGAGGTCATAATCGTCAAAGCGTTATGATCCTTTTCGTGAGCGTCAAATAAAGCCTGCAACGTTGCGGTAGTTAACAAAGGAGTATCGCCACAGCAGACAATAGTCTCACCTTCGGCACCTTCCAATAACGGAGCCGCCATCATCACGGCGTGGCCCGAACCTTTTTGTTCTTTTTGCCAAACGACTTTGGCGTCATCTTTAACAATCGCCTCGGACGTGGCACCGCCGAAGCCGATGACCGCAATGAGCTCTTTCAAGCCAATCGGCTTTAGGGCTTCGATCACATACTTCACGAGCGGGCGGCCAAGAATCGGGAAGGAAACCTTCGAGATATCCTCGCGTTTGCTCTTCATCCGCGTCCCTTTTCCTGCCGCTAAAATAATGGCGTATTTATTCATCTTTTTTACCTCTTTCCCTAATTTTTAGAGCATCGTCTTCGTCAACCGAACGATAAAGCCTAAGTCGAGATATTTCCGAGCGGCTTTTCCCAAAAGTTTTGCATCATCAGATAACGCGTAAACTGAAGAACCGCTTCCGCTCATGCAAACCAGCGGAATTCCATCGGATTTTAGACCATCGACGATTTTTCCCACATCAGGCAAAAGACTCTTGGCGGGCGCGTAAAGATCGTTGCCGATGCTCTTGGCTAACAACGCATTGTCGCCGTTGGCCAAAGCTTCAAGGACGACTTTGGTTTCAATCGCGGTCCGTTCGAAGTTATCCGCAACCGCGAAAACGTCAGCAGTACTAAGACCTTTTTGTGGCTTCACGATAAGGCAGTTATAAGCTTTTTTGCAGGGGACGATTTGAAGCTTTTCGCCAATTCCAGTCACGTAAGCGGGCTTGTTCAAAAGAAAGAAAGGGACGTCTGCACCGATGCTCAAGCCAATTTGATTTAATTGGCTCGGATCCGCTTTCAAGTGAAGCAAACTGACAAGCGCCATCATCACGGCCGCCGCATTGGACGAACCGCCACCTAACCCGGCCGCAAAGGGAATTTCTTTATGAATTGAGATATTAAAATTATCTTTGAATCCATAGGTGTCTCGCATAGCATCGACGGCCTTTTTGCAGAGATTATGATGGGTTTTCGACAGCCCAATATCATCACAAGTAACGAAAGTATCGACCGCGCCAGGAACGCGTTCGATTTCAATAACGTCATGGAGTTCGAGCGGAAGGTTTACCATCTCCAGCTCATGATAGCCATCTTCTCTTTTAGAAAGGACCCTTAGCGAGACATTGATCTTCGCATAGGACTTAACGACTAAATTGTTTTTTTGAAATAACATACCTTGCGAATAGATTTTACTAGGTTCCCTTCTCAATGCAATTGAGAAAGGAGTCTTTGATACTCTCCTAGCGCGAGCTCTTCTGGCCTTCGTTTCGCATCGATTCCCGCTTTTTCGAGAATGCTCTTGGCTTTGGTAACGTCTTTCACAACCATTTGGAGGTTATTGAGGATTGTTTTCCGCCGATGCAAGAAGAGTTGCGAAACCAAATCATAAAGCGTCTGAGCATCCGGGAGCGAAACGTCTTTTTTAAAATGAAGGACGAAAACAGACGAATCCACGTGAGGAGATGGCGAAAACGAGGTTCGGGCGACATTAAAACCTTTTTCGAAATTAGCCCGATATTGAATAAGAATGGGCAAAGGGCCGTAATCGGCACTACCACGAGGAGAAGTCAAACGAGCAACCACCTCTTTTTGCACCATAAGAACTGCGGTTTCCGCTTTCTCGGCGGTCAGCAAAATCCGTTCAATAATGGCGGAAGTTATGTAGTAGGGAAGGTTACCAATGATCTTGGTGTAAGGAGCAAGATCATAGCGCATAACGTTCCCCACCATCGGATGGATTAAAGCGTTCCCATCGAAGTCGTGCTGCAATTTTGCGACTAACCCCTCATCGATGTCGATAAGATCAGCGCTGGCGGAAGTTTGGGCGATGAAATAAGAAAGCGATCCCGCACCCGACCCAATTTCTAAGGCCCGGTCAGTTCCCGAGAGTTCAGCCAAAGAAACAATCCGTTTTGCACTGGCAACGTCAATCAAGAAGTTTTGGCCAACTTCATGTTTGGCTAACAATTTATATTCGGCAATCGTCTCAAAATATTTTTCTTCATCCATTTAAGGCATCCTCCAAATCTTTTCTTGTTAACCCCAAAGCTTTGCACCGTTTGAGAAGGGATTTGCCATTCGTGTGCCCTAAATGAAGCTTTAATTCAATTTGATGGCGGATTTGCGTGGAATTTTCGCCACCAAACAAACCTAAGTCATAAAGATCTTCACTGGTAATGGTTGAGTCAGGACGATAAGAAGAAGGAACCAAATTCGCCAAGGCCTCAAGGATGACGTCCTTCGATGATTCCGCCACTCCGACCTTATGATGTTTAATCGCTTTTTCTTTGGGAATAAAGGCGTGTAAGAGGCCAGGAATGTTTTCGTTAAGAATGTCTCGAATGCGTTTTCCTGGAGCATCAGGATCCGTCAGGACGACAACGCTCCGCAATTTGGCCGCGTTTTTTATGAAATCAATGGTTTCACGTGAAACTTCTGATCCGTTTGTAATAACGATATCAGCGTCCAAAAAACTTTCGATAAGGTCTTTATCGGTTTTTCCTTCGACGACGATTAAAGCGGGGTATTTTTCCATATTTATTGTTCCACGTGAAATAGTGTTTTGAAGTTCAAAAGAATCTGATTTGCTAGGGATTTTTCATCACAACCCCGCAAAAGCGCCATCTCTTGAACGATCTCCGGAATAAACTTTGGCGTATTGGTCTCGCCTCGGTGGGGGACCGGGGTCAAATAAGGAGAATCGGTTTCACTCAATAAACGATCAAGCGGACAACGAACAACGTTAGCTTTGGGCACTTTTGCGTTCTTATAGGTGATCGGGCCATCGAAGCCAAAATAAAAACCAAGTTCTGCGAATAACGGCATCATTTCTGTCGAGCCTGAATAACAATGAAGGTTGCCTTTTTTTAAGACTGGATTAACCTTCAAAACGTCGAAGGTATCTTGGGTAGCATCGCGGGCGTGAATACAAATCGGCAACGATAGTTTGTTGGCCAAGTGAATCTGTTTAATAAACCATTCTTTTTGCTTTTGATGATCGGCTTCTTCTTTATACCAGTGATAGTCAAGCCCAATTTCACCAATCGCCACAGCTTTAGGATCGCGAGCCAAATGTTCAATTTCGAGTAAAGAGTCGTCGCTGACCCCCTCAAGATTCTCCGGATGAATTCCGACTGCGGCATAAACATGAGGAAATTCATGGGCGATTTGCAGAGCTTTTCTAGAACTATCGATATCCCATCCTGCCACGAGAAAAAGGTCGACACCTCGGGCGAGAGCATCGGAAATCACCTTTGCCCGGTCGGCGTAAAGCTTATCGTCGTTTAGGTGACAATGGCTATCAAGCATCGTTATTTCCCCACGCAAAAGCGCGAAAAGATCTCATCGGTGAGATCCAAAGTCGCGTCTTCGCCCAGCATTTCCCTAGCCGCGTTATAGGCCGCCATCAGGTTAACGGAGACCAAATCAATGGGTTGGTGAGAAAGGCAGTCTTTTTCGGCATCCGCCAAACAAGAGTCAATTTTCCGTAATAATCCGAGCTGGCGGGCGTTATTGAGGCTTGGGTTCGCAAAAGCGCCGTCGGAAAGACCGAGTTTTTCGTAGATAGTATCCAACAAAGGCTGAATGTCCTTTTTCAAAGCCGAAATATAGAGAACATCTTTTTCTTTCGTCTTAACCAGGTCCTCTTTGTTATAAACGGTAATCAAAATTTTGCCCTGGGCCAAAGACTGAATCCGTCGATCTTCTTGGCTCAACCCTTTTTGCGCATCAACCACGAGAATCACAACATCGGCATCACCGATGGTTTTTTCGCTTCGTTTGATGCCCATTTCCTCAATTGCTTCAGCGTTTTCTCGAATGCCGGCGGTGTCTAAAAGATGAAGAGCGATTCCCTTAAGGTTTATTTCGCCTTCAACGACGTCGCGCGTTGTGCCAGGGATATCTGAAACAATCGCTTTGTCTTCGTTGAGCATCGCGTTAAGTAAAGAAGATTTGCCCACGTTAGGTTCGCCCACGATGGCAACCTTTAAGCCTTCTTTAACAATTTTGCCTTCTTCGCCCCCGCGGATAAGATCGCCAACTTGGTAACGAATATCTTTGATTGAGGCGGCGATTTTGCTTTCGTTGGCTTCTTCCAAGTCTGTATATTCGGGATAGTCGATGTTGACTTCGATCAAGGCCAAGGAATCGGCAATTGCTTTCTTTAAAGGCTGTACCAACTTGCTGGTAGAGCCCTCAAGAGAAAGAAGCGAAAGATTTTTTGCTTCCTTGGTGGTTGCATTAATCAAATCATTTACCGCCTCAGCTTCGACCAAATCCATCTTCCCATTAAAGAAAGCGCGCGAAGAGAACTCACCTCGAGTAGCATAAACCGCGCCGCGTTTCAGATAACAACCGATAATTTCGTTAGCGATCAAAAGACTTCCGTGGCAAGTGATCTCCACGACATCTTCGCCGGTCATCGTTTTCGGACCAGGATAAGCCAGCACTTCAACGAGGTCAATATCCTCCCCATTATCACGAATGTGGCCAAGTAAAATCTGCTTCTCTTTGATGCCAGAAACCTTCTTCGAAAAGAATTGATCGGTCATCTCAAAAACGCCATCGCCAGAGCAGCGAATCAAGGCGAGAGCGGATTTAATTGGGGCGGTTGCCAAAGCAACGATAACATTACTCACAGCCATCATTATACTTGAAAGAAAACCGCTTGGCTTGCTACGGACGAATTTTTTAAAAATCCCTGCAAATCTAGACTCTTTTTATTCTTTTCGCATCTTTCCCTTCAAGGAATGAACACGAATGCTGCCGCCTTGAGTCTTAACTAGACCTTTGGCGTAATTAATCGCCAACTCCTGCGTATCGAAAAGCTTGATGGCCTTTTGCCCCGTCGCAAGACGAACTTGCCATTTGCCCGTATCAGCTTGTTTGGCGATGTGATAAACCCGCGGACGATTCATATAGCCTGTCGGGTTGGTCTTTTTTGCTTCTTCTTCGTCCTTGATTTCCTGCTCTTCTTCGGCTGCTTCGGCGCCTTCGTCGTCTTCAATCACAACGACATCATCAGCGGCTAATTCATGGGTAGGAATCGCTTCTGGGCCCCGATCTTCGTGATAGGCAGAGGGTTGCTCTTCCGTTTTTGTTTCTGGTTTTTTTTCGACCTTGCTCATAAGGTTATGAAGCAATAAGAGCAAGAAGCCCACAAGGAGAGTACCAAAGAAAATCGCACACCACTTCCAAGTGATTTCAAGCGGAGTCATTTTGCGGAGATCCAATAAACCTATCTCACCATAAGGATCATCAATCACCCCCGTTGAGGCCAAAGGAGCAATTACCGCGGTATAAAGTAAAATCGGGGCAATGGCGAAGAATGAATCACGTTTCTTTAAGCTGGGCATTACATCAATGAAAGCAAAAGTGGCCAAAGCAAGTATCGGACAAATCACGTGGGTGAAAAGAAAGGCGGGCCAGCCGATGATTTGAACCCCCGCGTTCGGCAAAAGCATCGTCATCACAACCAAGAAAGTCGTCAGAACAGACACTGTCGCGGTGAATTTCAAAACCACAATCCAAGTCGGAACCGCTTTTTTGCCTTTATACCCGATAATCGACGCCACTAAAAAGAGTATCGTAGCAAGCAAAAGAAAAAGGTTGCTGTCTTGGGTAAAGAAACGGAAATTGTCAACGGCCCCAGCGGTCGGAGTTTGATAACCCGGATACCAGCCAAAGAAACCGATCGATAAAGCCCAAATCTCGCAAACGATCAAAAGCGAGTTAAAAATCAGCGAAAGGATAAAGTTCGTTTTTTTCATTCGTTATTCCTCCATTAGTCCTCTCGATAATGTTAAGACAACGCAAGAAAATGGCAACCTCTTTTTACTTACATTGGTCTTCAAAAACGATATCATTTCGTTTCAAAACTCTTGCGAAACCCCCATCTAAACAAAGACTGGTCTATTGAGTCAAAGAAAAAGGATGGCTTTCGCCACCCTTATTTCCTCAGTCTTGTTTATCTTCTTTCGGAGCTTCGGCAGTCGCCGGAGCGTCGGCTGGTTTGTCTTCAACCGGAGCGGCTGGAGCAACGGGAGCAACCGGCGCTACAGGGGCTTTCGGAGCGCTCTTGGCTTCGGGGCCAGGAACGTATTTGACCGTCACGGCGCGGTTCACACCTTCGCCAGACGATTCCGTTTTAATGTGATTCATTCCGTTGAGGGTGTTGTGAACTACGCGGCGCTCATCGGGAGTCATCGGATCAAGGCGAACATCAACGTGACTGCGTAACACTTCGTTCGCGGTCTTCTTGGCGATGTAGGCAACGCGGGAATACTTATCTTCTTTATAGCCGCCAACATCAAGGAGAATCCGGTAACGATGACGGAACTTATTTGAGACCGCAAGCCGATCCAATTCGTTGAGGGCTTGTAACGTGCGACCGTTCTTACCAATCAAAATCGGGTTACGTTCCGAATTGATGGTGATGCGAATGATATCTTCTTCAATCGTTCCGGTGGTTTCGATGGTGACACCCATCCCGCCAACGGCAAGTTTGAGATACTCTTGAGCAAATTCGAGAGCATCGCTCACGTCATAGACTTGAATCGTTGCTTTCTTCGAGAAGAGTCCCTTCTTTTCTTCGGTGACCTTGTAGACAAGAGCTTCAGGAGTAACCCCAAGCTCTTTGCAAGCCTCACTGACCGCTTCGTCTACCGTTTTGCTGGTAAATTCCTTCATATCTATAACCTCTTTTCTTTCGCTTGCTTATTCAACATGATCGACTGTGTGATCCAAGTCTGAATCATGGAGATTAACGCTCCGATGCCCCAGTAAATACCCATGGCGGCCGGAAGCGCGAAGCCCATGATGATCGTGAAGATCAACATACCGTAAGAGACCCATTTCATCGTGCTGGTGTTTTTATCCGCAGCAGGATTGGCCGTAACTTTAGCTTGATTCTTGGTCCGTCTCTTCGTCATCCATTGCGGCAACATCATTGCCAACCATTGGAAGACCGACATCAAGATGAAGAGAACTAAAGCTGTCCACCAACCACTGGTGTTCTGATACCACGTTCCAGACACGTTCGTTAAGACGGATTGAATCGTGTCAGAAAGACGGAGATTAAGCACTTCGCCCGAGCTTAAGACGGCGCTGCCTTGGAGCGCGCCCCAAACCGCGATGAAGACCGGGAACTGAACGATCATTGCTAGCAAGACGGATAACGGATTAACCTTGTTGCGCTTATAAAGAGCCATTTGCTCTTGCGAAAGGCGTTGAGCTTCGGCTTTATTGGTGTTGCTATTCGGATATTTGGCCTGTAATTTCGCTAATTGCGGCTGCAAAGCTTGGGTCTTTTGCTGATCCATCGTGGATTTGAAGGTCAAAGCCAAAACCACGACACGAACAATCAGAGTGACCAAGACGATCGCCCAAATCTGACCCATGCCGGTAAGGCCGGGGTCGAAACTACGAGCGAAAACATCGACCATCCAAGCGACAGGATACTCGATTAAACCTTCAAGGAAGCCTTTATGCCAAGCATCAGCCCAAGTGGTTTGACCAATTTTGACCTCCCAGTTGGAAGAGTCGCCAAAGTGGCCATACGTGTCTGCGCTAGTGGCAATGCAGGTGCGAATTTGAGCAATCTTGTTGTTCACGTCGTTTTGATAAAGCGTTGTGAAATCGGCATTCGGGCATTGGCTGGTGCCTAACGTTTCGGCGATGCTGACGTTCCAATTCTTCCAATTGCCCCACATCGTTTTATTCACGGTGTCATAAAATTTTAAATAACCGTAATTGCGGAGAAGCGAATACGAATTCTCCGTGACGCCGGTCTCGTTGCCAACACAATCAGGACTGCTGAACGGGTTGATATCCGCGGCAGTTAATTGGGTGCGGCTCGTGAATTTGGTGCCATCGCTTTTGAAAACAAAACTGTCAGTTTTTGCGGCATCAACCGCGGCATCAAGCAGCTTCTGATCAAAGGCCGCGAAATAGGCCTGTGAAGGGATGATGTAATTGCTACTGGTGGCGGTAGAAATAATCGTGTTGGTTAAAAAGTTAGCCTTTTTAGCCGCGTAATAACCGCTGGTGTTGACTGGAACGTACTTATAAACGGTATCGTTATCCGACCAAACCTTTTCGGCAAAAGGGGCATAAGCGTCGGGGATATCGGCTTTGTCACAATAAACCGTTACACCTTGCTCGTACGGATAAGCCATGTTGGCTTTGTCTTCTTCGCTGCAGAAGTTCGCGGTGCAACCCGAAAGAACCAAGGCTCCAACCAAGAGCCCAAGTCCGCCTAGAAGCTTCGTTCTTGTTTCTTTTTTCAATGCTTTTCTCCGATCTTTGACAAAGAAGAAAGTAATTCCGTTTCTTCTTCGTGGAATTGCTCCGGATTATAAGACGATCTAACGATGATTATGAGGTCGTAACTTTGTTTGAGATCGTAACCACCGCCAATCATTGCCCTAACCTGGCGCTTGATGCGGTTACGCGTCACTGCATCTCCGTTCTTTTTGCTAACGGAGATCCCGATTCTCGCCTTGTTGGCGACATTTTGTCGGTAATGAATGACGTAATGTTGGCTTCTAATGTACGGTGTGGACTGGATAATGGCGTCGAATTCTTGGTGTTTAAGTACCCGATTCTCGCGCTTCATCAGTTCACCTAAAAATCCCTTGTTCGGGGGTTAGTCAGCAATTTTTGCTCTGCCTTTAGCTCTACGACGAGCCAAGACTTTACGGCCATTGTGATCGGCCATTTTGGCGCGGAAGCCGGCTTTGTTAGCGTGCTTCACTTTCGACGGCTGATAGGTTTTCTTCATACGCATTTTCCTCCGAGGTTCACTTGCGTGCGGATAGATTATAGGTTTTCGAATCCTTTAAGACAATAAAGAATTAACGTGCGTGCGCGTAAGAGAGATTCTCCACAGCGGCCAAAATGAGGGGTTTCAAAATAGTAAACAAAAGATAAAAATGGCCAAAATTTGATTAATTTTCGATATTGAAAGCGCTTACTCAATCATTTTCCACAATAAACAAGCTGATAAAAGAGTCAAAAAGGGTTATCAACAACCCAAAAAATTCATCCACAGCCTGGTTGAGAGATTGTCCTCTTTTTGTGAAAAAAATCTCGATTAAACCGATTTCATCGAATGTTTTAGAACATCGTATTTGTTGATAACCTTGCTTTTTCGCTCTTTTTCCACATTTTAAGTTTTCCACAAAAGTTATCCACAAGTTTTCCACATTTTAACTTTTGTGGAAAAGTCTTTACCCCCATATTTTCGACTCTTTTGCGCCCCACGATTGTGGACAAATTAATTTTAGGCCGTTTTTTGGTGAGTTATGACTGTGGATATGTTAAATTTTTAGCGGTCAAAAGTTATGGAAAACACCGTCAGCGAAATTGCCGCCCTCTGGGATCGGATCCTCATCAAAATCAAGGCGAAAATGAACGATCCTTTGGTCTACGATTCTTTTTTTGAAGGCTCATACATCGACTCCATTCACGATAATCAAATGATCGTTGTCGCCAATTCGGGCTTGGCGGTTTCGATTCTCTCTACTAAATATAAGGATATGATCGACGGTGTCGTCCACGATGCCACCGAAAGCAATTTCGATATCAAATTCGTTCAGAAAGAAGACATCAAGAAAACGGTCGAAATCAAACCGACCAAACGAGCCTTCTTTTCCGACAGCGATATCAACCCCCAATATACCTTCAAAAACTTCGTGGTCGGCCCTTCCAACCGCGAGGCCTACCAAGCCGCTTTGATGATTTCTCAAAATCCCGGCAAATTATTCAATCCAGTCCTGATTTACGGGGGTTCTGGTTTGGGAAAAACCCATCTCTTGCACGCGATTGGCAATGCCGTAAAAGAGAAATTTCCGACGATGAAAGTGCTCTACGTTCACGCCCAGGATTTTTTAAACGAATACATCAAGTACGTCAACGGGCAAAACGAGGGAACAAACTTGGTGGAATGGTTCCGCCAAGAAGTCGATCTGTTGCTGGTCGATGATGTTCAGTTCCTCGCCAACAAACCTCGGACCGAAGAAACTTTCTTTTCCATTTATAACAACTTCTATTCCGTCGGAAAACAGGTGGTTTTGACTTCGGATCAGAATCCTTCGCTCCTCAATGGGCTTGACGATCGTTTAAAAAGCCGCTTCGTTTCTGGTCTTCCCTTGGCGATCAAACCGATTGAAAAAGAAACCTGCGAATCCATTTTGCGTTTAAAAATCGACGCCAACGGCCTTGATGTAAATGATTTTGACCCTGAGGTCATCAGTTATTTCGCCACGACATTTGGCAAGAACGTTCGTGTCTTGGAGGGGGCTTTCGATCGCCTGCTCTTCTATACGGTCAATATCCATAAAACTAAGCACATCGACCTTTCAACGGCGATGGATTCGGTTTCCTCTTTGGCGGAAGCTCAAGACGCGAAAACCCAGCTTTCGGAAGAGAAAATCATCAACGCCGTCGCCGATTACTATTCCTTGGCGCCTTACCAATTAACGGGCAAGATCCGTACCAGTCAGATCGCGATGGCCCGTCACATCGCCATGTACCTCATCCGTACGATGCTCGACGTCCCGTTCACCAAGATCGGACAAACCTTCGGCGGCAAGGATCACGCGACGGTGATGAACGGTGTAGAGAAAGTGGAAAACTCCCTCAAAACCGACAAGGATCTCTTCAAGGCAGTCTCGGAGTTGGAGGCCCGCCTAAAAGGTTGAGGAAAAGCCGAAGAAACTTGTAGTAGATAAAGATGCGAAGATGCTACAATAAAGGTTAGCAAATAAAGAGTTATCCACAAATTCACAACGCCTTATTATTAGTAGTAAGACGTAAACAAATAATCAGCAAAGGAGAAAGTCATGAGATTCACCATTGATAAAGAACAATTTCTAAAAGGCTTATTGATCACCGGCCACTCAATTGGAAACAAAAACCCCAACCCGATGTATCTTTGCTTTAAACTTGAGCTCACGGCTCGCGGACTCGAAATCACCGGTAGCAATGGCGATATCACCATTTGGACCCTGGTTCCGAATATGCTGAATGATAAAGAAATTATTCGGAATTCGTCTTTGGGTGCAACGTTGGTTAACGCCCACGTTATTACCGAAGTCGTTCGGAAGCTCGAAGGAACGGAAGTGTCGATGGAGATCATCGATAATGTCATCGCCAAAATCGATGATGGGAAAGCCACCTTTAAGCTCAATTGCATTTCTTCCGAAGAATATCCGCACATCGATTTTGAGAAGGCTGGCAACCCCTTCGTCCTTTCTTGCGCCGATGTGACGTCGCTCGTCGCTCAGACCGCTTTTGCGGCTTTGGACAAAGACACCCGTCCGATTTTAATGGCGATCAATCTTCGGGCTGAAGGCGGTCGCTTGACCGCAACGGCAACGGACTCCGCGCGTCTCTCCCGCAAGGCTGTGGCGGTGGACCCTTCCCTGCGTTTTTCTGTCAATATCCCCGCTAAAACCCTCGCGGATATCGTTACCCTCTTCGAAGGCAACGACTCGGTTGAGATCTCGGCCAACGCCGAAAAAATCATCTTCAGTTTTGGCACGACGCTCGTCTCCAGCCGTTTGATTTCTGGCGAATATCCGGTCTCCAGCAGCATCATTCCGCAGAACTTCTCCTTCTTCCTCCAGGTTAACGCCCAGCAGCTTCTCAACGCCATTGACCGCGTCTCCGTTTTGGCCACGGATCACGCCCCGGTTGTTAAGCTTTCGATGGATGACGAACAAGTCGAAGTCTCTTCGACCAGCGATCAAACGGGGTCGGGCGTCGAAAAACTGACCACGATTCAATACACCGGCGAAAGACTGGAAATTGCTTTTAACGCCATGTTCGTTACCCAGGCCGTTCGGGCTCTCGGAAGCGAGGATGTCGTTCTCTCGTTTATCGGGGAAATGAAGCCCTTCGTCATTCGGAACCCCAAAGATGACTCCGTCGTTGAATTAATCACGCCTATGAGGACGCGGTAAGGCAAATTTGGCCGTTTAAAAACTATCGTGAAATAAGGGAACGAAATACGTTCCCTTTTTTACTACGTAGTAGTAAACTATAAACGTGGGAAAAATCTCTGAAAGCGAACTCAAGGAAACGGCGATCACGGGCGAGTATATCACCCTCGGGCAGTTTTTGAAGTTTGCCCGAATCATCGACGAAGGCGGTATGGCTAAAGGCTATCTCGCGACGCACAAGGTTTTGGTGAACCAAGAAATCGAAGCCCGACGCGGACGCAAACTCCGTCCTGGCGATGTCATCATCCTCGAAGAAGGCACTTATAAGATCGTGAGCAAATGAAGCTGACTCACCTCACGCTCCGAAATTTTCGGAGTTATCCTTCGTGTTCCCTCGATTTCGAATCTGGGGTGAACGTGATCGAAGGAGATAACGGCACTGGCAAAAGCAATCTAGCCGAGGCGATTTATTACCTCTCGCTAGGCAAGAGTTGGCGCAGTAATGACGATCGTGCTCTCATCCGTTATGGAGAAAGCGAAGCCTATTTGGCTGCCGAGATCGTCGAAAATTCTCTGCTTCGTCACATCGAGGTCTTCTTAGCGCCGAATGGACGCAAGATCCTCATTAACGGAAAGCCCATTCACCGCTTGAGTGAACTCTCAAAGCTTGTGAATGTGGTTCTCTTCTCGCCCGAGGACACTGGCATCTTCCGGGGCAGTCCGGGTGAAAGACGCTCCTTCCTCGACGTCAACCTCTCCAAACAGTCTCTCGATTATTTCTCCCTCATCGGGAAGCATAACCGATTGTTGGAAGAGCGGAATGCGGCCCTTAAAGCCGCCAAGGTTGACTCCACTTATCTCGAGGTGTTGACCGAATCTCTGATCGAGGTTAGCGAGCCGCTAGAGCGTTATAGGCGAGTTTACGTGGACTCCTTGAATAAAGTCCTAAGCTCCCTTGAAAGCGAGCTCTATGGGCAATCTAGAACGCTTCTGGTTGCTTATCGCCCCTTCATTAAAGGCGATGACTTCAAGGAAGAAGCGAAGAAGGCCTACAAAAAGGCCTTAGATGGCGACCTTTATCACAAAGCGACCTCCGTAGGTCTCCAACGCGAGGACTTCAGCTTGATGCTTGACGACAAAGACGTGGGCATCTACGGATCGCAGGGTGAAAATCGCCTCGCCGCCATCGCCCTCAAACTATCTCCCTACTTCCTCATCGATGATGAGGAGAAAAAGCCGCTTGCCGTTCTTGATGATGTCTATTCCGAGCTTGATAAAGAGCACGCCGCCCGTCTTACCGCCCTTATCAAGCGTCTCCAACAGAGTTTCGTGACGGGCAATTCAGTTTCGATAGACGGAGCCACCACCATCGATGTCTCTCCGCTTAAAGCCACCAGGAGGAATTAATACTTATGGCAGATGAAGAAAAAAAGGTAACGGAAGTCACCCCCGAAAGCGGGGATGAAACCGAGCTGGAAGCCGCGAAAGAAAGCGGCGTCAGCAAGGAATCCCTGGAAGAAGAGGATAAATTCCAATACAAGAAAGAGGATGTCACCAATGAAAAGTCCGTTGAAAAGGCGGACGAGAAGTACACCGGTGATAACATCCAGGTTTTGGAAGGACTCGAAGCGGTCCGTAAACGCCCAGGCATGTACATTGCCACAACGGCGGCCGCTGGCTTACACCACCTCGTTTGGGAAATCGTCGATAACTCTATTGATGAAGCGCTCGCAGGCTATTGCGACGCCATCGAGGTGACGATCAACAAGGACAATTCCATCACCGTTCAGGATAACGGACGTGGCGTCCCGGTTGACATCGTTAAAAAATCCGGTTTATCCGGTGTTGAAACAGCCTTTACAATCCTTCACGCCGGCGGTAAATTCGGTGATGGCGGTGGCTACAAGGTTTCTGGTGGATTACACGGCGTTGGCGCTTCGGTTGTCAACGCGCTTTCCGTTTGGATGGAAGTCACCGTTCATAAAGACGGCGGAATTTATTACATCAAATTCACTAACGGTGGCAAAATCAACGAACACTTAAAGCGGATTGGCGACTGCACCGATCGCGGTACGACCGTTTCGTTCTTGCCGGATCCTGAAATTTTTACCGAGACTACGGTTTACAACTATGAGACCATTAAGAATCACCTTCGTCAGATGGCCTTCCTTAATGGAGGCGTAAAAATCTCTTTAACGGATCTTCGCCCCGAACAACCGGTCACTGATGTTTTCCTTTACAATGGCGGAATTAAAGAATACGTTTCGTTCATCAATACCGGCAAGCTTCCAATCAACAACGAAGTGATTTATTGCCAAGGCGCCGAAGAGGTTACCTTGCTCGACGGAACCAAAGAACGCATTTACGGTGAAGTTGCGATGCAATGGACCGACTACTATTCTTCGGATGGCGTTTATTCTTTCTGCAACAACATTTCAACCAAGGAGGGTGGCACCCACGTCGAAGGCTTTAACTTAGCCTTGAATCGGACGATCAACGATTACGCTCACCAATTCAAACTCCTGGATGAAAAAGCTCCGAACTTCACGACCGATGATTGCCGCGAAGGTTTAACCTGCGTCATTTCGGTGAAACATCCGAACCCGCAATACGAAGGCCAGACCAAGACCAAGTTAGGGAACTCCGAAGTCCGAAAGATCGTTTCGACTTTGGTCGGCGATCAGCTCATGCAATATTTGATGGAACATCCGGATCAGGCGAAATTGATTATCGAGAAAGTCCGTCTTGCGGGCAAGGCTCGTATGGCTGCCCAGGTCGCTCGTGAATCCATTCGCAAGACTGCGTTAGGTTTAACGACCCTGCCAGGAAAGTTAGCCGATTGCTCGAGCAAAGACCCCGCCGAATGCGAACTTTACATCGTCGAGGGCAACTCCGCCGGCGGTTCCGCGAAGAACGGACGCGATCGGAAGACCCAAGCGATTTTGCCGCTCCGTGGCAAGATTTTGAACGTTGAAAAGGCACGAGAGGATCGTATCTTCAAGAACGCCGAAATCGGCAACATGATCACCGCGATTGGCGCGGGAATCCGCGAAAACTTCGATATCACGAAGATTCGCTATCACAAGATCGTCATCATGACCGATGCCGATGTTGATGGTGACCACATTCGAATTTTGCTTTTGACTTTCTTCTACCGCTTTATGCGTCCTTTGATTGATAACGGGAACGTTTACATCGCTCAGCCGCCGCTTTATAAGATCGATTTCAAAGGCCAAGCCTATTACGCCTATAACGATCAGCAGCTTGAAGAATTAAAGAAATCTCTGCAACTCAAGTCCGGCTATCCGTTCCAGCGCTATAAGGGACTTGGTGAAATGGATGCCCAGCAGCTTTGGGAAACCACCATGGATCCTTCGGCCCGCAAGATGATTCGAATCACGATCGATGATGCGATGAAAGCCGAGATGGCCTTCACTCAACTCATGGGCGACGATGTGGAGCCGCGCAAAGACTTCATCTCGAAGAACGCCGTGTTCGTGAAGAATTTGGATATCTGATAGGAGGAAGAATCAATGGATAACGAAGATAAGAAAAACGAGGCTGGTGCGCCGGTAACGGACGCCACGCCGGAAGAAAAAGAGCAAACGACCGCGGTCGCTGGTATTGTTCCTGCCTTAATTGACCGCGAAGTCACTGACGAAGTCCAGACCGCCTTCCTCTCTTATTCGATGTCGGTCATTGTCTCCCGCGCTATTCCGGATGTTCGCGATGGCTTAAAACCCGTTCAGCGCCGCATTATTTTCGGCATGAACGAAGAGGGCATTGAGCCGGGCAAACCCTACAAGAAGTCTGCCCGTATCGTCGGTGACGTCATGGGCAAATACCACCCGCACGGCGATGCTGCTTTGTATGGCACGCTTGTTCGTTTGGCTCAGCCGTTCTCAATGCGTTATACCCTGGTTGATGGCCATGGTAACTTCGGTTCGGTCGATGGCGATGAAGCCGCGGCTATGCGTTACACCGAAGCCCGTATGAACCGTCTTTCCGTTGAAATGGTTCGCGATTTAGAGAAAGACACCGTTAATTTTGTCGATAACTACGATGGCACCGAGAAGGAGCCGGAAGTTCTTCCGTCTCGTTTCCCGAACCTCATCGTCAACGGCAGTGAAGGTATTGCCGTTGGTATGGCGACCAATATGCCGCCTCATAACCTCTCAGAAACGATCGACGCCGTCATCGCGATGGCGAAAAACCCGGCTTTGACCCCGCTAGAAATCATGCAAAACTACCTTCATGGTCCAGATTTCCCGACTGGCGGTGTGATTTTGGGCCGCAAAGGCATTTTGGATTATTTCACGACCGGCACTGGTTCGGTGACGATTCGCAGCAAATATAACATTGAAGAAGAAGAAAGCGGCAAGGCCCGCATCGTCGTGACGGAAATCCCCTATCAGGTCAATAAATCCGCGATGATCGAAGCGATGGCCCAGCTTGTCCGCGATAAGGTCATCGACGGCATCACCGATATTCGTGATGAATCGAACAAGGAAGGCATCCGCGTCGTCATCGAAGTGAAACGTGATTCGGTTCCGGAAGTTGTGGCGAACAACCTTTTAAAACACACCCAACTTCAGATCAATTTCGGTGTCATCAACCTTTGCCTTGTCGATGGCGCGCCGAAGATTCTTCCGATTACGTCGTTGCTTCAAGACTATGTGGATTTCCAGATTTCCGTGTTGACCCGCCGGACGCAATTCTTACTCAAGCGGGATTCTCAACGCGATCACATCGTTGTAGGTTTGATCACCTGCCACGATAACATCGATGAAGTTATTCACATCATCCGTGACTCAAAGACCGATGACGAATCCGCTTCGCGTTTGGCCGATCGTTTCGGTTTCACCCGCGATCAGACTGATGCCATCTTAGCCATGACGTTACGCCGTTTGGAAGGTCTTGAACAATCAAAACTCCAAGACGAGCACGCCCAACTCACCAAGAACATCGCGGAATATAACCGCTTGCTCTCGAGCAAAGACAACATCGTTGATTTGATGATTAAAGAACTCACCGAAATCAAAGATAAGTTCGGCGATAAGCGTTTGACCGAAATCTCTGACGAAGCCGCTAATATCGACAACGAAGACCTCATCCCGCAAGATGACATCATCGTGGTTTTGACAAAGAACGGCTATCTCAAGAGAATGTCCGATCAGACTTTCCGTGCACAAAACCGCGGTGGTCGGGGCGTCAAAGGCATTTCGACGACCGCTGGCGATACCGTCAACATCATGCTGCACACCAAGACTCACACCGATTTGTTGTTCTTCTCTTCGCTTGGCAGCGTCTACACTTTACGCGGCTATATGATTCCGGATGGCGCGCGGGATGCCAAAGGCATGCCGGCGATTAACCTCCTTAATCTTGACCAAGACGAAAAGATCATCTCGATTGTTCCTTGCGATGACTATCCGGAAAGCGACTATCTCTTCTTCGCGACAGTGAATGGCGTCGTGAAGCGGACGAAGCTTAGCGAATTTGCCTCGATTCACAAGAATGGCAAACGGGCGCTTGGTCTCCGCGAAGGCGATCAACTCCTTGATGTCAAACGGACGAATGGAACAGTGATTATCTCGCTGGCCTCGAGCAACGGCAAAGTTTGCTCCTTCATGGAAGATGATGTCCGGGCCATGGGACGCAGTGCGGCTGGTGTCAGCGGCATGAATCTCAAAGATGGCTCGCACCTTGTCGATATTACGACCTCGCTTGAAGGCGACAAGATCTTGGTTTTGACCACATTAGGCTATGGCAAGATCTCCTACGCTAAAGACACCACGACCGAAGATGGCCGCCATTATGATGGCTACCGTTTAACGAGCCGGGGCGCCAAGGGCGTTATCTCACTCAAGAGTTCCGAAAAGAATGGCGAATTGACCGCGATGAGAGCGGTGCGTGGCGATGAAGACTTGATGGTTATTACTACCGGCGGCATCGTAATTCGCACTCCGCTTGATCAGGTTAAAGTCGCTGGACGCAACACCCAAGGAGTGAAGATTATCACCTTGGAGCCGCGCCACAAAGTGGCTTCGTTAGCAATTGTTCCGCATGAAGATGAAAATGCCCCTGAAGAGCCTGAAACCCCGGCCGACGACGATATGAATCCGGCGCTTATGGCCGAAGAGGATGTCGAAAAGAAACCGGTTCATACCCCGACCCCCGATGACGTCGATGAAGACGCCTCGAGCGAAGACGGCGTGAGCGGAAAGAAAGACGGAGACGACGATATTTGATGCTCTATGAAAGCCTTAATTTACTTTAATCCCGGGGCCAAAGCAGATACCTTTGCCGCCACGCGTTTAAGGAAAAACATCAAAGGCTCCTTGGAATTAGCAGGCGTGAATTGGGTAGAGAGTTTGTTCGCTCTACCCGATTTGCTGCATTTGCTTTCGCCCGATGACGAAGCCAAGGTTCACGATGCCAAACTTGATGGCCTCAAGGTCGTGGTGTCGGCCCTTTATAGCGAGATGGATCCTTCCGCCCGCTATTTTCAAAAAGGCCCCGATGGTTTTTACTCCCTCAAGGCGAAAGCCGAACGGGTTCTTGAAGGCGCTGATTTGATCTTGGTACCCTGCCTTGGAGCCAAAAATATTTTGCTGGAAGCGGGCATCAAGAATCCTCACATTTCAATTTTGCCCACCGGGGTTAACATGACCCGTTTTGAAAAAAGCGATCCTGTTGAAACGGGGGTCGTTTATCGTTATCTCCGTTTTGGCAAAGAAGAAAAATTTGTCATTTCGCTTGGAGATTACGAAGATAATGAGATTTTGGAGAAGTTTACCAGCGTTGCTCGCGCTTGCCCAAAAGTACGTTTTTTCTTCATCGGAATTAAACACGGACTCTCGAGTGATGCTCTCTTAAAAAAGCTCAATCGTGAAGCGAGCCCGAACTGTCGTTATCTCGATTTGCTTGAAGACGATGTCTTCCGGAGCGCCATGATTAACGCTTCGGTTTATCTTTCGTTCCCTTCGCCGAAGTGCGACCAAATCATCGCCCTCGAAGCGATGGCGGCTAAAACCCAGATTATCTGCTATGGTCGGCCCTTACTTGGTGACGTTATTGAAGAAAAGAAGAACGCTTATTGCTTCTTTAGCCCCGAAAAAGTTGCCAAAGCCATCGAAAGTTACTGCGCAGGGAAACTTACCCCGACTATAATTGAGGGGTATCGGAAGGCCAAAAGCTGCTCTTTGGACAAAGTCGGGCAGCAATTAAAGGCTGATTATGAGTCCTTATTGAGGGGCTCGGAGGAATAAGTATGTTAGATCTGAAGTTGATCGAGGAAAAGCCGCAATTTGTCAAAGAAGCCCTAGCCAAGAAGGGTTGGGATTTCGATCCGGAGCCGGTCTTAAAGCTCATCGCCGAACGCCGCGACCTTCTCAAGGAAGTCGAAGCGAACAAAGCCGAGCAGAACAAACTTTCCGCCAGCGTTCCTTCGGTTAAAAAAGCCGGTGGCAACGTTCAGGACATCTTTGCTAAAGTGCGGGAATTAGCCGCTCAAAACAAAGACAAAGAAGTGAAACTTGCCCAAGTTGAACAAGATATGCAATCCTTGGTTGAAGTTCTTCCGAATATGCCCGATCCCGATCTTGTCGGCGGTGGCAAAGAGAACAACCATCCGATTTATCATTTCGGCAAAGAACCGACTTTTGACGGATTTAAGCCCAAAGATCACGTCGAACTCGAAGAAAGCCTTGGTCTTATCGATTATAAACGGGGCGTGAAAATTTCGAGTTCTGGCACTTGGATGTATACCGGACTTGGCGCGCAGATGGAGTGGGCTTTGCTCAATTACTTCATCGCCCAGCACCTTGCCGATGGCTATACCTTTATTCTTCCGCCGCACATGCTCAACGAAGAGAGTGGTTATACCGCTGGCCAGTTCCCGAAATTCAAGAATGATGTTTTCTGGGTCGATGGCACCAATCCGAAGAAGTTCATGCTTCCGACTGCCGAGACCGCGCTCGTGAACATCTACCGCAACGAAATCCTTTCGATTGACGATTTGCCGAAGAAATTCTTTGCCTACACGCCGTGCTACCGCAACGAGAGCTTAAGTTATCACGCCGATGAACGCGGTATGGTGCGCGGCTATCAGTTCAACAAAGTCGAAATGGTTCAATACACCACCGACGATGGCAGCGATGCCGCTTTCGAAGAGCTCGTGAAGAAAGCCCAGAAGCTCGTTGAAGGCTTAGGCCTTTGCTATCAAGTCGATAAACTCGCTGCTGGTGATTGCTCCCACTCGATGGCGCGCACCTACGATATTGAAGTCTGGATTCCGTCGATGCACATCTACAAGGAAGTCTCGAGCGTTTCTAACGCCCGTGATTATCAGGCGAGACGGGGCATGATTCGTTACAAGGATCACGAAGGACGGACTCATTATTGCCACACGCTCAATGGTTCTGGCTTAGCGACATCCCGTGTCTTCCCGGCGATCTTGGAACAATTCCAACAAGCCGACGGCTCGGTAATCGTTCCGGAAGCGTTACGTCCGTTTATGGGCGGCATCAGCGTTTTAAAGCCTATTAAAAAATAAATAATCCGATATAATAGAAAAGCCATCGCGAGGAGGCCTCTTCGAACCAGGTCAGGACCGGAAGGTAGCAGCCTTAAGATCAGATCCCCTGTGCGGTGGTTTTCTTTATCCCTTATAATAAAAGCTATGAATGATGAAGATTACATGCGCGAAGCTCTAAAATCTGCGCAAAAAGCCCTTGGATTTGATGAAACCCCCGTGGGTGCTGTGGTGGTTTTGGATGGAAAAATCATTGGACGAGGCTATAACCAACGGGAAATGAAGCATGACGTTTCTTCTCACGCCGAGATTGAAGCGCTTCGGGAAGCGGGCGCCGCTGTCGGCGATTGGAAACTTCAAGGCGCGACGATTTACGTGACTCTCGAACCCTGTCTAATGTGTGCCTCAGCGATTCAACAAGCCCATCTCTTCCGTGTCGTTTATGGGGCAGACGATCCCGAGGAAGGCGCCATCACCGCCCATCACTTTATTTATAACGATCCCTCGTTGGCGGATAGACCTTTAGTATCCCGTGGAGTTTTAGCTGAAGAAAGTTCCATACTCCTTAAAAAGTTTTTCTTCAATAGAAGAAAGAAAAATTAATTTTTGCGGTTTACTTCCGATAGAGACTAAGGTTTTTTACAGCGTATAAAAAAAGTCAAAAATATTAGGTAACAAGCCTATTTTTTCGTGGTATATTTTTTAACGCACAAAACCTCTTTTTTGTTTTGCAATAAGGCTCTCATATGGACAACAATATCAACAAAAGTAAAAACGATGACGCCACCAACGTGACGTCGAATGACGACGCTCTTCAGCCAGTTGCACCGGAAAAGACGCCGAATGTTTCGCGTAATCCCAAGCCGGACAGCACAGTGAATCCGGACCAAAAAATCGGGCGTTCGATTGCTTTGCTCAACATTCAAAAAGACTATTTCGTAGATGGTAAACCCTTTAAAGCGTTGAAGGGAATTTCGCTCGCCTTTCCTGACAAAGGTTTTGTGGCCATTTTGGGTCCGTCAGGCTGTGGCAAAACCACGTTGCTTAACATTATCGGAGGCTTGGATCATTACACGGATGGCGATCTATTGATCGACGGCAAAAGCACCAAACAGTTTAGCGATCGGGAATGGGACGGCTACCGCAATGAACGGATTGGCTTCGTTTTCCAAAGCTACAACCTCATTCCGCACGAAAACATTCTTCAAAACGTCGAGGTTTCATTGCTTTTGAACGGTGTTAGCAAAGCCGAAAGAACCGAACGCGCCATGGCGGCGTTAAAGAAAGTCGGTCTTGAAGACAGCGCCAAGAAACGTCCGAATCAACTCTCGGGCGGCCAAATGCAACGTGTTGCTTTAGCCCGGGCTGTCGTGAATAATCCGAAGATCGTCTTGGCTGACGAACCGACTGGCGCTTTGGATTCGGGTACCTCTATCCAGGTAATGGATCTCTTTAAAGAAATCGCCAAAGACCGTTTGGTCATCATGGTGACCCATAACCGCGACTTAGCTGATCAATACGCCGATCGCATCATCGAAATGAAAGATGGCGTCATTACTCACGATAGTGCTCCGCTTTCGACGGAGAATATTGTGCCAACCGGCAAAGAGATAACCAAAAAAACCGCGATGAGTTTTGCGACTGCACTCCGTTCGTCTTTCTTGAGCATCGGAACCAAACGTGGTCGGACGATCTTGACCGCGGTTGCCTCTTCAATCGGTCTTATTGGCGTCGCTCTCGTCCTCGCTGTTTCTAACGGCTTCGGTCTTTATGTTGACAACGTTGAAGGATCGGTGGCTTCAAGCGTCCCAATCACCATCACTCCAGTTGACTATTCTTATCTCCCGGCCGACTCGACTTCGTACACAGAATATCCTACCGACGATAACCTCAACGTCTACGATACCTCCAGCAATTCCTACGTGGTTCACCGAAACAACTACACTCAGGACTATTTTGATTACGTGAGCAAGACGGTTGATAAGGGCTGGGCTCGCTCGGTCATGTTTAACCGGATTAACTTCAGTTTTAATCTTTTAACCCAAGACGGAAGCCTTTCCGACACCTCGGGGAATCCGACGATTCGTAGCGTTGACCAATACAGCAGCGCTTCAGCCACTTCAAGCGTGGTTTCGAGTGTGACTTCTTTGCCTGCAACCATCTTCCATGAGCTTTATGGCGAAGAAAAAGGCATCTCTTCGATGTATGACCTTATTTATGGATCTTATCCGCAAAAAGAAGATGAACTTGTTCTTATTACCGATCGCTATAACCGCGTTGAATTTAGTACCTTAAAGAAACTAGGCATCCTCAGTAGCGACGCGACAGTAACAAGCGGTCAAAAAATTTCTTTCAGCGACTTGGTTTATAGCGGAGATGGCGATACAGCTTATAAATCTTATAAAGCATACAAGAACAGTTATTACTACAAGATGTTCGATGATAGCGGCAAGGATTTGGTGCAAAGTGAGACCTTACCGACTTGGGATATTTCCTCTTTCGATTCTGCCACGGGTAAATTTTCCGGAAAAGAATCGAACAAAACCGTCTATTGGTACACCAACACCGATGCCAAATCGGGATCCTATGGAAACATCTACAACAACGATTCCAACTATCAGCCGATTAAATTAAAAATTGTAGGTGTTTTACGTCCTTCAAAAGACTCCTACATTTCATTAATGCCCTCTTCAATTGGGTATCTTTCTTCCTTAAAAGACGATTTGGCTTCGGATGTTCAAAAGGGCGGCCGAGGAGAAAAACTCGCGCAAATCGCCGCTAAAAATTACTATATTAACCGTGGAAGCGAGACGCGTTACGGTGGCTTCGGCGATGGCTTAGATGCTCTTAATGCCGCTTTAAAGAATGTATACGCCTCGTTAAGTTCGACCACAACATCGAGCACTAGCATTTCTGAGAGCGTTTTGGAGAATGTGCTTTCTGGAACATATATTTATCGTGATGTCTTTAATGACGCTGAAGGGGGCTACGCTCCGCTATCGAGCTCTTCGTCGCGGTTTTTAAGCTGGAACCGCAAAGTTGGCGGGGATTTTGGAGAAAACAATATTACGAACCTTCCGGATACGCCGACAACCGCCTATGATCCTAATGATGCGGGGTGGGATAAATTCACCACATTCTGGCGAAAACGCCTGACCGATCCGAAGTTTTATAATGGCACAGCCAGCGATTGGTCGGCTGTGGACTTTGAAGCGTATTTCAATGGTTATGCTCTGGTTTCAAGCGTTCTCATTTTCCCGCTTTCTTTAACGACGAAAGACGCTCTCCATAACTATCTTAACGCCTATAACACGGGCAAAGAGGACATCGACCAAATTCGTTGGAGCGACATCATGGAAACCTTTACCAGTTCTCTTTCTGTTCTCATTCAGATTATCTCGGTTGTTTTAATTGTCTTTGCGGCAATCTCCCTTGTGGTAAGTTCGGTCATGACGGGCATTATTACTTATGTCTCGGTGGTGGAACGAACCAAAGAAATCGGCATATTGCGCGCTTGCGGTGCTCGAAAGAAAGATGTTGGCCGCCTCTTCGAAGCCGAATGCACCATCATTGGTTTTGGCGCCGGAATCATCGGTATAGGTTTTACCTATTTGGCTTGCATCCCCATCAACTTGATTCTTGACCATATGTATCCGGGTAACAACCTTTCGAGCATTGCTCTTTTGAATCCTTGGCATGCCTTGATTCTTTTAGCGCTTGCCATTGTTCTCGCTCTCGTTTCGGGTTTGATTCCGTCGCGTATGGCCGCTAAGAAAGACCCCGTGGTTGCTTTGAGGACGGAATAATGACCAGTCACAAGAGGGAAGAATTCTTAAAAGCGATTAATGCGGCTTCTCCGATCGAAGCCGATTTTGTCGTTGGCCTTTCCCCTGAACAAGTCCAGCAAAGAAAAGACGAAGGCTTTGCCAACAAGGTCCCGAAGAAAGTAACGAAGACGTATTGGCAGATTTTCTGCGACAACTTCTTCTCTTTCTTTAATATGGTATTCTTCGGGATCGCCATCTTGATGGCGATTGCCCAGATTGGGATTAAGAGTTATTTCTTTTTGCTCCCGATTATTTGCAACATCATTCTTGGTCTTTTCACTGATATCCACGCTCGCCGATTAGTGGATAAACTGCGGGTCGTCACTGATCCTAAAGTTCGTGTCATTCGGGATAAGAAGGAGTGCGAGCTTGCCGTTGATCAGGTGGTTTTAAGCGATATTGTCCTTTTAGAAGCGGGCGATCAAATTTGCGTTGATGCCATTTTGGTTAATGGTCGTCTGAGCGTTGATGAGTCCCTCATCACCGGCGAGTCAGACTCCGTTTCCAAACTTCCGGGCGACCAAGCGTATTCTGGTTCTTTTGTCGTTTCAGGCAAGGCTTACGCTAGGGTAAACCACGTGGGAATTGCAAATTACGCTGAGGGTTTGCAGGATTCTGCAAAACGTTTCGAGCGTCCGAACAGTGAATTAAAATCCTCTTCATTAAGGATTTTCTGGACCACCGGAATCATTTCCATCGTTCTCGGAATCGCGATGACTATTACTTGGATCGCGACGACTTTAGCGCATAACGGATCCATTTCTATTCAAAACTATCGCGACTTTATCGCCAACACTTTGAGCGGATCAATGGAGGCCATGATTCCGGCTGGACTTTATCTTTTGACTTCTTTGACCCTCGGCGTTGGCGTGATTAACTTGGCTAAAAAACGAATGAACGTTCAGGAACTTTATTCCTTGGAGATGTTGGCTAGAGTTGATACGATTTGTTTCGATAAAACGGGAACTTTAACGGATGGTTGTCTTGCGGTTAAAGACTTCCATAATTTCTCGAAATTCACGAACGCCGATGTCCAAGAATGCCTTGCCTCGCTTTGCAAAGCGACGGGCGATGATAACGCCACCGCAAAAGCAATTAAGAACGCTTATAAGGTCGCTCCTTATCTCGCTAAAGAAACCATCCCGTTTGATTCCGCCCACAAATTCAGTGCCGCTTACTTTGACGGTAAAGGCACTTACATCATGGGCGCTCCGGGTTTTGTTGATGCGGCAGCGAACCCCGAGGCTGATCAGATGATTCACGACCTCGCTTCTAAGGGTTACCGCGTCGTGGGTGTTTATTACAACAAAACCCCCATTAAAAAAGGTGAAATCCCTGCAAAATCAACTTTGATTGGCCTTTTGTCTTTATCCGATCACGTGAAAAGCGATGCCGCCCAAACGATTGCCTGGTTTCGGGATAACGGAGTCGCCATTAAAGTCATCAGCGGTGATAATCCGATTACCGTGAGCCAAATCGCTCAAGAAGTCGGTGTTCCAAATGGCGAAAAATATATCGCAATGGATCAAGTGAAAGACGAAGAAATTCCGAACATCGTTGATCAATATACGGTTTTTGGTCGCGTTAAACCGGAACAAAAATCTTTATTGGTTTCTGCCTTGCAAGAAAAAGACCACAAAGTTGCGATGACCGGCGACGGCGTGAATGACATTTTGGCTTTAAAAACCGCTGATTGCTCAATTGCAATGGCGTCTGGCTCTTCTGCCGCAAGAAACGTCGCCCACATCGTGAGCTTAGATAACGATTTTTCGAAATTGCCTGATGTGGTCACGGAAGGTCGCCGCGTTATCAACAATTTGCAGCGCACCGCTACGCTGTTCTTAACGAAGACGGTCTTCGCCGTTCTTACGACCATTATTTTCTTGGTTGTCAGCTGGGTTGAAAACAAGGCTTTTGCTTATCCTTTCACGACGAATAACATGTACGTTTGGGAAATTGTCACCATCGGCGGTGGCGGCCTCTTCTTATCGCTCCAGCCTTCGAAGGAACGTCTCAAGGGATCTTATTTGACCAACGTTCTTTCCAAATCGGCGCCAGGGGGAATCGTCTGCGTGTTCGCTGTTTGCTGTTATTTCCTTATTTCAAAGATTAATCCTTCGTTTATGAGTCACGACGCCGCCCAAACTCTCTCGGTGATTACTTTTACGGGGTTGAGCTTCTGCGTTCTCTTCCGAGTTTCGATGCCTTTCGATACCTATCGGACTTCGGTCTTTGCCGCAATGCTCTTCTTCGCCGTTTTGTTCTTTTTCCTTGATGTGTATTTTACCGATCTCAATCCGACCAAGAGTTGGCAAGAGCTCTTCGGCATCGTCTATAAAGCGGTGGAGACCCCACAGCTTCTTACCGCCCTCGGGGTGTTCGCGGGTTCGACAGGCGCTTATTTCCTCTTGGATTGGGGGAAGTCGGCATATTGTCTCTAAAATGGGGACAGAAACAGATCGGGAGGATCATACCTTATGAAAATTAATCCAGAAGTCGCGTTGGCGCTCAAAGAAGGGCGGCCGGTTGTCGCCTTGGAGAGCACTATCATATCGCATGGTATGCCTTATCCGAAAAACGTGGAGACCGCTTTGCTTGTGGAAAAGACCGTTCGGGAGAACGGAGCTATCCCAGCAACGATGGGCATCATCGCTGGTGAACCGATTGTCGGAATGACGCCGGATGAGATTGAACTCTTTGGCAAAACGAAGGGTATCGCTAAGGTATCCAAGCGGGATTTGCCGATTATAATTGCAACTAAAGCCTGGGGCGCGACCACCGTTTCCGCGACGATTTTAATGGCCAAAGCCGCTGGTATCGAAGTCTTCGTTACCGGAGGTATCGGCGGCGTTCACCGTGGGGCGAGCGAGACCTGGGACGTTTCGCGTGATCTTTATGAACTCGGTTCAGAGCCGGTGACGGTCGTTTGCGCTGGCTGCAAGGCGATTTTGGATATCGATAAAACTCTTGAGGTTTTGGAAACCCAAGGCGTTTCCGTTTTGTCCTATAAAGAAAAAGACTTCGCCAATTTCTATTGCCGTAAATCGGGCAAACCGGTCGACTATGCCTTTCAGTCGCCTAAAGAGGCGGCGGCGATAATTAAGGCCAAGCGGGATTTTGGCTTAAGCGGCGGCATTCTGATTGCCAACCCCGTCCCCGAAGAAGACGCTCTTTCACACGAATACATCGATGGCTTAATCAACCAAGCCGTAAAAGAAGCCGATGAGCAGGGAATCAAAGGCAAAGATGTTACCCCTTATCTCTTGAAACGGATCGTCGAGTTGACCGGAGGCAAGAGTTTGGACACGAACATCCATCTGGTCGTCAACAACGCGAAACTAGGGGCTCAAATCGCGAAGGAGTATGCCTCGCTGTGCAAGGCTAAGAAGGATATATGACCACCGAAGCTAAATTTAAATATGCGCTCAAAGAGATGATGCTTTCCAAGCCGCTTGAGGAAATCAACGTCACTGTTTTGTGCGACAAATGCGCTTGCCATCGGCAAACCTTCTACTATCACTACCAAGACATCTATGACTTGTTGGCTGCGATTTTCCTTAACGAGGATATCGAAGGACTCGAAAAGGCCAAAGATGCCGAAGAAGCCCTGGGTGCTTTCTTAAACTACGCGAAAGAGAATTTCGTGTTTCTTCGTTCATCATACAACTCGGCTGCCCACGATTTGGTCGATGATTTCTTTTATAGCAAGATCATGGCCAAAATGTTCGCGATTCTGACCTCGAATAACAATTACAACCTGCAGAAAGATTCTTATCGCAACATCGCTCGGCGTTACGCCAAGATCGTCAGCGATGAGTTTGGTTATTGTTTCAAGGACGTTGGCCTTACCCCTGTCAAATTTGATAAAACGATGCACAAATTCATTGCAGCATCGCTCGATACCCTGTTCCCATCGCTCGTGGAACTCGCCAAGGAGGAAAAGAAGAAATGATCGATTTTGATTTCGTGATGCCGACCCGGATTATCTTTGGCCATCAAAGCGAGGATAAGATCGGTACCATCCTTTCGGGTTACGGTTTTAAGAACGTTTTGATTGTTTATGGGGGCGGCTCAATTAAAAGGAACGGCCTTTTGCAAAAGGTTTTGACTTGTTTGGATCAAAACGGCATCGCTTATCATGAACTCTCTGGCATTACGCCGAACCCGGACAAGAGCTTTGTCATTCAGGGAAGGGCGATCGCAAAGAAAGAAAACTGCGATGCCTTATTGGCGATTGGCGGCGGCTCGGTTATTGATGTCGCAAAAGCCATCAGTGTTTCACTTTATTACGAGGGTGATCCTTTTGACTTTAACTTGAAGAAAGTTACCCCAAGCAAGCGTTTGCCCTTAGGCGTGATTCTTACGATTGCCGCTGCGGGAAGCGAATCTAGTGACTCTTGCGTTATCTCGAATAACGACACCCAGATTAAGCAAGGGTTCAATAGCGTTTTAGTCCGTCCGCTTTTCGCGATTGAAGATCCGGAATTAACCTATAGCGTTTCCCCGTATCAGACCGCTGCCGGCATCACCGATATCATGATGCATTCCATGGAGCGCTACTTTAATGAATCGGATGACGATCAATTAGCCGATGATTGGGCTCTTGATCTTTGCCATAACGTGATGGTCGCCGGTTTAAAATCCCTGCAAAACCCAACTGATTATGGTGCCAGAGCCGCCTTAATGCTGGATTCATCGTTGTCACACGACGGCCTGACCGGGATTGGTAAAAAGTTTAGCTTTGTTGTTCACCCACTCGAACACGCCGTTTCAGGCTTTAATAAAGATGTCACCCATGGCGCTGGGATTGCGATTTGCTACCTTGGCTGGAGCCGCTACGTTTACGAAAAGGCCCCTGCGAAATTTGCGAAACTCGCGCGCAAGCTCTTTAACATAAATGTAGAAGACGATAAAAAAGCCGCTATAATGGGTATCAATGCGATGAAAGATTTCTATCTTTCCATCGGCATGCCCACCTCGCTTCGTGAAGTGGGGATAATTGAACTAGACCTCCCAAGATTAGCGGATTTAGCGAGTGGCAACGGAACACGTGTGGTTGGCTGTTGCCCCCAATCACTAAATAAGCAGGACATTGAAGCGGTTTATCGCTTGTGTCTGTAACATCAGGAGGATTTCTTTATGAAGAAAAATGATGCGATGGGCTATTTGGTTTATGCCTTGATGCTGGGCCTAGCTGTTGGCGTTGGCTTTGGTATTTTACGCCCCTATTTCAGCAATTATGATGTCTATGGCGACGCCCCATTTGTGAACGTTTTGTTTGTTTTGGTGGCCGTTCTTATTGGTATTGTCGTGAATGCTGTTTTTATCGAAGTAGGCCACATTATCGGCTGCAAAGTCGGTCATTATGACATCACTTCAGTTTCAATCTTGGGTTTCACCTTCAAGAAACAAGAAAATGGCAAGTTCAAGTTTGGCTTTGCCGAATTCAACGGTTTCACCGGTGAGACAAAATACGTTCCTCAAGATGTGAAAAAGAGCAATCCACGCCACATTATTTATTGGCCGTTAGTGTTCTTCTTAATCGAAGCCGTTGGCCTTGCCGTTTTGATTGCCTTAGGGAAATCCGCAGGCAAAAACATTCCCGCCATGTATTGGTGGGGCTGCGTGTGGGGCACGGTCATCCTCACGATCGGCGCGATGATTTATCTCTACGATATCTTCCCAGCAGCGCTCGATGCCAGAAACGATGGCTATTTGCTTCTTATCTTGACCAATCAAACGAACCAAGAAGCCTACAATCAGATTTTGCTCGCCGAAGACCGCATGGCCAAAGGCTTACCTGCCGGCGCGACTCCGGTTTATGACTCCGTGACGGATTTCACTGCCCGGGTCAATGATGTGACGCTTTATCAGCGTTTATCCGCCCGCGATTACGAAGGCGCTTTGCAGATTATCGAGAAAACGATCGCTTGCAAGAGCAAAGTCTCGGACGGCGTCTATCAAGAAGCTGTTGCCCAAAAGACCGCGATTTATATCGTGAGTCGTCCTCTTCCTGAAGCAAAAGAGTTCTACATCTCTTTGCCCTTAGACAGCAAAAAACATATTGCCGCTTTGTCGACTGCTGGTGCTGTTCGTTCCTACGTTCTCATCAGTGGCTTAATCGAAGAGTCCTTAAGCGAAACCCAAGAAGCCTTAAATCACGCCGACGGTGCCTTGAAGAAGGCTGGCGATAAGAAGCCAATCGAAGAAGCGCTACTTAAAGAAGCCGTCCTTAAAGTCTTGGGAGCTCATAAAGATTGGGATCTCTCTGACTATGGATATTCGTTAAACGCCCCCGCTCCGAAGGCTGACGAAAAGCCGGTAGATAAAGCGCAAGACGATCCGACCCATCCTTCTGGCAAGTAGGGCAAAACCCCTGCAAAAGCCCAACGTTTTCCCCTAAACCGTGGAAAGTTGGGCTTTTTATTTATCGCAATGGTGTTCGAGACGAATCGGGGCGGCCTTAACAACGTCGCTTTCTTTGTTCATATACACATAACGAACCAAGCCATAAATAAGGAACAGGCAAGCAAAAGACCAAGCTAATGGGTCGGCAAGCGCCACGCCATAGAAGGAAGCGTTGCTCGTTGGATTGGCGGGATTGATTAAACCCGGCAAGAACGTGCAGGCTAATAAACGGGCGACAAGTTCTCCGACCCCCGCTAAAAACGGGAATAACGGCTTGCCTAAGCCCTGAACGACGTTGCGGCCGATGAATAACGCCCCGAGGATGAAACTGAGCGGTAAGACCTCATAGAAGTAACTGGTGCCAAAGAAAATCGTTTGAGGATATATCGAATCGGCTGAAAGGAAGACGTAAAGGAAAGCCCCATTAATGCAGGCCGATAGGCCGATGATGTTAACGAGAACGTAAATCACACCCATAATAGCGAAAGATTGGGTTGTGCCCTTTTTGATCCTGGACTTGAGGCCGGCTCCATTATTTTGGGCGGTGAACGATAGCATTGCTGTACCCAAGGCATCGTAAGCCATCATTAAGAAGTTAAAGAGTTTTCCGCCAGCGCCATAGCCATCTTGAGAATAATGGGCTGGCGAACCATCCGCCAAGGTTTGGCCGATATCGAAAGCGTCGACTGAAGCTTGCATCATGATAAGTCCGATGGCCAAGATCGAGAACTGGAAAGCGAGGGGTAATCCTTGTTTTAAGTGATCTTTCACATTGGCCCTGTCTAAGGCAAAATCGGATTTCGTGAGCTTTAATTCCGGGTATTTCTTGAAGGTATAGATGAAGCAAAGGAAGGCCGATAAACCTTGCGCTAAGACGGTCGCGATTGCGGCACCGGCGACTTTGAGGTCGGTGGTGGGCATTAAAAGAATGAAAGCGAAATCCAAGCCGATATTGAGAATGCTGGAGATGATAAGGAATAGAAGCGGAGTCAACGAATCGCCAACCGAACGGAGAATGCTGCAGATCATATTGTAGAAAACCTGGCAGATCAGACCCCCATAAATCACCATGATATAGACGTAAGCCGCCTGATAAGTGGTGGGGTCTACCGCCGGATCAAGTTTGATCCAGCGGAGAAGATAAGGAACGCTTACCAAGGCAATGATGGTGAGGACGATGGAAATAGCGAAAGAAAGGATGATAGAGGTTGCAAAGGATTTGCGGACCCCTTTCATGTCCTTTTCGCCATAGCGATTGGAAGTAATAACACTAAACCCGGCAGTGCACCCAAAGGCAAATTGTAAAACAATAAAAACCAAGCTAGCGGTATCGCTCACACCCGCGAATTGAAGGGGAAGATATTGCCCAACGATCAAGGCATCAGTCAAAGAGTAAACCTGCTGAAAGCAAAGGCTCAAAAAGATTGGAAACAAGAATTGGAGGATTACCTTCCAAGGGGTGCCGCTGGTTAGATCTGCTGGTTTAAAAAGGTTCTTTAGTGCTTTCATAGCGGATAAGTTATACCCTTCGACTCCCGCGGGCGTGAGCGAGAAGGATATGAAACCGCTTCGATTAGTGTTTCCAGAGAGAACGATAGAGATCGGTGGCCAGAAGTTTGGTTGAGGTCTTCGAGGGGAAGAAGGTTGCCATCTTCATGACGTCGTTAGCGGAAAGCTGGTTTGAACGGATGTAGTTCGCCAGCAAGGAGTAGTTTTGTTTCACCTCGTCTAGAGGGGCAAAAGAAAGGTAGGAAAGGAAGGCGTTAATTGATATATTGTTTTTATTAATTGTAAAGTATGGTTTGCGCAGGGTAATTCGCTTCGAAAAAACGTAGATCGTTTTCTTTCCGCTCGTGGCTTTGTTGGTCATAATCTCGAGGTGTTCTTGTAAGGAAACTCTTCGGCCCATGAGGTTGCCCAGGAAGTCGGATCCGGTGTAGAAGCCATAAACGTCCTTACCGTCGGTCAGATATCGCAAGGAAATCGCTTCTAGGGCGCTTGGAACGCTGTTTTCCTTAGGATCTGGAAGATAATAAATACCGTATCCGTATCGTTTAACCAAGCCTTCTTTTGATAAACGAAGCAATTCTTCTTTGAGCGCAGCCTCTGTTAGGCCCTTTTCTTTGATTTCTGAGAATAAAAAGAGCTTATTTGGCTCAAATTGCCTCTTCAGCTTGTCTATTAATTGCATTGCCATAATCGAATTATAACATTACCAAATAAAAAGGTAAAAAGATAACATACAATTTTCGATCGGATTTCTTCTTTTTCGATGTCCTTCGAGCCAAAAGTTGGGAAAAACCTAGCTTTATTTTGCTTTGCTCATTTTTCTCAGCGCCCCTCGATCTCCTCAAAAAACGGCTTTTATCAAAAACGCTCAATTTTGGGTTTAAGGCCTGAAGCATTACCTGTGATTCGGTATTTTTGCTCTTTTCGGAAACTGTCCGCCTTTTTCGCCAAACGCCACTTTGATTTTCTTTTGTCTTCGTCTCTTGCCGCATTCTTCGCCAGGTTTTTCTTTTCTGGCCTTTTATTTCTAGTAAAAGAATTGAATCATTGTCTCTTTACAAAAAGAAAAACCGGCTCTCTTTCGAAAGCCAGTTTTGAAGACGAATTTACTTTCCGCCGATCGCCATCTTTTTGATGTAAGCATCAGCGCAAGTGATCGAATCGGTGTTGAGCTTCATCGCGTTGTCGAAGCCCTTAACGTCTTGCAACATCTGCAAGAGGTTGCCCGACAAGGTGATGAGGTTAAGCGGCTCGGCTAACTCGCCATCCCGAATCATGAAGCCCTGAGCCTGGCACGAGAAGTCGCCCGATTGGGCGTTCATGCCGGTTCCTAAGCCAGCGATTTCGGTGATGAAGACACCTTCCTTAATCGGTGCGATCATATCCGCGAAAGGCTTTTTGGAACCTTTAACGAAGATGTTGCCATAACCGATGCCAATCTTATCGCCTTCCCACTGACCGTTTCCGGTTGAAGTAACGCCATCCTTCTTCGCGGTCTCGCGGTTATAGAGGTAAGTCTTTAAAACTCCGCCCTTTACGATGTCTTTGTTCATCGTTGCAACGCCTTCGTCATCGAAGTAGGAGAAGAAGACGTTTTTGGTCAGAGGCTTTTCAGCGATATTGACCTTGCTCGAGGCAATTTTCGTATTGAGCTTTCCAATGAGGAAGCTGGATTGACGCTGGACTTCATCCGAGGATGTCGACGAGATGAAATAGTTGACCAAATCTGCGAAAACATCGTTTTCCAAGATGGTAGGATACTTTCCAGAGGGGCACTGAACTCCCCCAAATTTAGCCACCAGCTTATCTCCGATGCCTTTAACGAAGGACTTTTCGTCGAAACTATTAAGATCATTGCCCAGGGAGAGATCCCAAGAGGTTTTGACTTCTTCACCCGACTTGCCATCGACCGCTCCAACAAGGACGTAATAGTTGCTCTTCTGTTTTAACTTCAAACCCCGCGAGTTATAGAACTCGGAAAGGCCCTCGTGCTCTTCATAAGAAACGGATTCGACCTCGTTAACCCTTTTATCGTAGGCGAAGAGGTCATCTTCGATTTGGTGAATGAGCGCGATTTTCTTCTCAACCGGGATCAAAGCGAGTTCCGGATTGTAGACGTTTTTCTTATGGTATTTTTCACTGCCAGCAAAGAGTTCCGCCGTCTCGGCTTTCTCTGAGACGCCTGCGCTCTCGATGATGCCGTTCACCAAGAATTCGAAGGTATTGCCATCTAATTCCTCAGTGCGGCAACTGCCGAATTTGCCATTAACCACACCGCAGGCGATGACGTTTTGGCCTTCGCTTATGTTGTAGTTGTCTATCTCGTGGTGGAATAAGCTCATCGCCAACGATTTGCTACGGGTTACTTGGATTTGGCTTTCCGTGATGCCCCGTTCTTTGGCTAAAGCGAAGAATTGATCGAATTTCATTCTAATTTACCTCCCCGACCACCGACGGTGATTTCTTTGATACGGATTGTCGGCTGACCTACGTTAACTGGGATTGAGCCCGAAGCGGATCCGCACATTCCTTGACCTAAAGCGACATCGTCAGCGACGCGGTCGATGTTCATCAACACTTCTTTGCCGCTTCCAATTAAGGTGCATCCCCGAACCGGTTCGCAAACCTTGCCATCACGGATGATATAAGCTTCGCTGGCGGAGAAGTTGAATTCGCCAGTGGTAGGGTTCACAGAACCGCCACCGAAGTTAGTGACATAGATGCCCAACTTGGTATCCTTCAAAATATCCTCAGCTTTGTCTTTGCCTGGGGCGATGTAAGTGTTCGACATGCGTGAAGTCGGTTCGTACTTATAGTTTTGACGACGTGAGACTCCGTTTGCCTCCATTTTGAGACGGCGTCCATTAAACTTATCAACCAAAAATCCCACGCAAATCCCATCTCGAATGAGTTGATTCTTCTGAGTGACGTGTCCCTCGGAATCAATGTTATTTGAGCCCCATTCGTTGGGGATCGTGCCATCATCAAACGCCGAGACGATCGGGTTCGCAATCTGTTGGCCGATTGAATCACTGAAAACTGAAAGATGTTTTGCCGTAGCGGTGGCCTCGAGCGAATGACCGCACGCTTCATGGAAGATGACTCCGCCCCAGCCATTTGTGATTACCACTGGGAAACGTCCTGATGGGCATTCCTTGGCGGTAAGGAAGAGAATAGCTTTTTCACCGCATTCCTTCGCTAACTTTTTCCAATCCAAGACATCTTTGAAATAGTGCCAACCCGCATAGCGGCCTGGCCCTTGGAAATTAGTCTCGATCTTGCCACTATCTGCGGCTGCAGCCACCATAACAAGGCGGCCTCTTTCTTCGGTGTTCTCGAATTGTTTTCCAATCTCGCCTTCAGCAGAGTAAATTTCAATACTCTTGAAGTTGTTGGCAAACACATCCTGAATACGGACCAAACGTTTATCCACGCTGGCGGTAATCGCATAGCACTCTTTTAATAAAGCAACCTTTTCCGCGGTGGGGACATCGGTTAAATGGTCCTCAATCGGATTGGTTACTTTTACGCGTTGTTTCTCGATGCTCTTTACTTCGATTTTGCGCGTGCCGGTAAAACTGGCGGCTAAATCGTGAGCAAGCGTTAATAAGCTTTTTGCGGAAAGAACGCTTGTATAACCATAGACACTCTTCAGATCGTTCAGAATGCGGATGCCCGCGCCGTAACTTCGACGGGTTCCGCTCGTTTCGACTTTGCCATTTTCCAAGGTGACAGCTTGGGAATCGTTTTGCTCAAGATAAATTTCCGCGTAGTCCCCGCCGGTGGCGAGAGCTTCGTTAAGAACCTTGAGGGCCAAAGACTTCGAAATCATATTGTTCCTCCTGATTTTGTAGCAAGGCGCATACTATCACACTTGCTTGTTTTCTTCACCATTTGTTCTTAAGAACAAGAAGGAAGATGACTTTACCCTACGCCTATTTTGAAAGAAAGCACGCAAAGAGGGGTTGCGGAAACCCATCGAAAAAAGGGTATTATGGTTGCGTGGATTATTCCAAGCTCTACCACGATCTCAATGATGCCTGGCTCGAAAAGCGAGTCGCTTTCGACTCCAGTGAAGTTGCATATCTCGCGAACAAAGACACCTTTAAAGGAAAGCGCCTTGGTTTTTTGACTCATGCGTATTACCAAAGAGAGAAGTTGATTCGAAATAGCGAAATCTATCTTGCTTACGTTTTCCAATCTTGGTCAAATGCGGTTTCAGAAAAGGATGACACTTATCCAACTTGGATGCTTTTTTCTCCAGAAAGGGCCCTTAACGAAAACCCTGCAATTCTCAAAGATATTGTTGCAAAAGTCCAATCGATTCGTGATGTGAAAGTGACAGAAAAAAATGAAAAAACATTGCAAAACTATTTGAAAGAATACTTGAGCGACGTTTCTTATTTTGTGATTCCGGATTCGTATTCCCTAGGGCATTTCGTTTACCTCTCGATTGTTTACCTACCTGCTCAGCGCGTGAGTTTCTTCCATTTAGGGGTTAATCTTATTCTTGCCAATCCTTCTTTTTCGAAAGAGGTTCTTTATCTTCCGGAAAAGTATTGGCCCAGCGACTATAAGACCGATTACGACGCTGGAAAACTGGTTATTTAACTAAGGAGATTGCGCTATGCCCAAATTATTCTATCAAGGCCATTCGTCCTTCCGGATTACCACCGATGAAGGTGTTGTTATCTTCGTTGATCCCTATGCCGGCTTGGGCTACGAGACTCCCGCGGATCTGGTTTTGATTACCCATGAGCATTACGACCACAATGACATCAGTAAAATTAAAATGAAGCCTGGGACCATTGTGATTCGTTCCCGTGACGCCTTGACTAACGGCTCCTATCATCCTTTTGATGAATTTGGCGTCCACATTCAAGCTGTGCCCGCGTATAACGCTCATCACAAAAAGAGCGAATGCGTCGGTTATGTCCTTGATTTCGATGGTGTTCGTCTCTATCACGCCGGCGATACGGATTTCATTCCTGAGATGGCTCAGCTAACTGCCTTGAAGATTGATTATGCTTTATTGCCGATCGACGGTTTCTACACGATGACGCCGGAAGACGCAACCAAAGCGGCGATTGAAATCGCCCCGAAACACATGATCCCCATGCATATGAAACCGGGGATGTTATGGGATTATCACCAAGCGATGAAGGTCACCGCCCCGATGGCAATGCTGATGAAGCCGAACGACAATATCGATTTGAAACACGGAGAGTAATTATGGATGCAACAAAGCTTTTAAAGAAATTAGTGAGCTATTTGATTCTCATTGTTGCGGGGTTTGGATTTGTCTACTTCATTTTATTGGCGGGGCTTAACCTCTACACCAACGGTCGAGCTAATCCATTAACCGCTGATAGTCTCCAACAATACGTTATTTTGCCGGTGATTTTTTCTTTCCTTTGCCTCTTGGTTTTAGGTCTCGATCAATTCCTTATGGTTAAGGTTTATGATGCGAATGAAAAGCGGCTTTATTCCATTGGCCTCTTAGTATATTTCGGCGCTTTACTGGGCTACACCTTGGTTTTCTTCATTCGCTCTTTGACGAGTCAAGGCACAATGCTTTCGCTTTTGGCGGTGCCTTGCCTTGCCGCTGAACTCGCTGAAATTACCCTAGGAATCATTAAGCTAATCAGTGCCCAAAAAGAGCTAACTTCTGAAGGCGCCGCTGCTGAACAAAAATGATGGCTTTTTGCAAAAACAAAGTCGGCTTTGCAGAGTTAATAAAGATATTTGATTGTCTTAAAACAAGCAAGCGATAACTGGCTTGGATCTTCTGGGAGTTCAATGGTTTTGTAGCCATAGAGGTTTTCGCTATGGTAATCCAAATCGGTCGCTTTCAAACCATAGGAAAAGATCATTTCGTTTTTGTAATTGATGTCACTATAGTTTTTGTGGTCGTGCCCACAGCAGGCCGCTTTTACGTTAATCGCTTTCAAAACATCGTAAGCTCCGTTATTGGTGTAGGGGCCGCAAACAGCTTCGCCATTTTCGCCCTGTCCTTGATATAGGCCTAACTTATATCCCTGATAGGCCGCGGTGAATTCTGTTAGGGGTATGTGAAAAAAGGCAAGACCCGGGGCCCCATCGTTTTGGGTTTTAGAGATCTCTTTCAGATGATCGAGCTGGTCTTGATGAATCACATCATAGCCCGAACCTTCTTGGTCTGGATTTTGGTAAGTGTTGCTGTCGATGATATAGAGTCGATAAACCGTTTTATTCTCTTTTGTTAGATCGATGTAATAGTTAGTTAATCCCGTGTAAGCATCGTTTTTAACATCGACAAACACTTGGTTTTTGCACTTGGCAATCTGGTCGTTAATGTAATAGCGATAGGTCGAAAAAGTCTCGGTGTCATGGTTGCCATAAGTAAAAGCCCAAGGAATGCTGTAGGAGTCAATCAACGAAAGAAGTTCGCCAACCTGAGCGCTTGAGGCATTACGGAAAGCATCTCCGGTCAAAACGAGAAGATCGGGATTCTCTTTTTCTTTTGCTGAGGCAATCATCCCTTTGAGGTGTTTGGTTTCGGCATCGTAGTTGGGGTTATCTTCGGCATATCCCCAATGGATGTCGGTAATCCAGAGGATTTTGAAGGAGGCGTGATAAGCCATGTTTAACCGATAGGGATCAGCTGTTTTCACTGCATTTCCTCCACATGAAATGAGGGCCAGGTTTCCTAAAAGAAGTAAGGGCAAGCATCGTTTCATTACCACCATTATCACTTGGTTTTTGAAAAGCGAAAGAGCGGGATTGGGCCCCGAAAACAAACCAAAAATGGTCTAAAAACAAGAAAATATTCGATGAACAAAACGAAAAGAAGCGAAAGCAAAGAAGATTATCGTCAATTGTTTCTGTAAACAAAATGAATTTGTTTATTAAAAACAGGCGAAGTTTACTAAAATATCATTGTGGAAGCGCTTTCCATAACCATAATTAGGTTGTCCAATAATTTCGTCAACCAACGTTGGTTTTCAGGAAAAATCAACCCTTTGGTCCCGACGAGTTTTGAAAAAAGCGCCTTGTGCGCGGAAAGGTAAACATGAAGAAAAACCATCTTCTTGTTCTGGCCCTAAGCTCCGTTCTGGTCCTTGCGGGCTGTGGTTCGACAACCTCTTCATCAGCCGCATCATCGGGATCGGCTTCAAGCGCGGGAGTTTCCTCTTCTAGCGCTGCGACATCTTCGACGGCTGTATCCTCTTCAAGCGCCGCATCTTCGAGCGCTGCCGCCTCTTCGAGTGCGGTTTCTTCCTCCAGCCAGGTCGCGGTGAAACTTGCGACCCCTGTTTTGGCGTTAAATGAGGCCAAAACCGGATTGACTTGGGCCGCTGTTGAGCATGCGAGCAAATATCAAATTAAGGTTAATACGGGCGCTTACGCGGACGCGACGGATTACACCTTTGCCAGCGATCAGGGCAAGTACGTTGTTACCCTGAAAGCGATTGGCGATGGCATCAGTTATTCCGATAGCGATGAAGCGACCTGGGCTTATGCAACAAAAGCGATTAGCCTCAGCGAATTAACCCGGGCTGGGTTGAATGTTTCCTGGGAGGCCGTGGGCTTCGCGAGCGTTGCCTATGCCGCTGATGGCAACATTGTTTCAACTTCGTGGGCCGCTACAACGGCTAACACCTATGTTGCGACAGCCAACGGAAAGGTTGGCGTTGCGGTCGGGGCGGGCTACGATGCGACGAATGACGTCAATTATGTCGGCACCACCATCGATAAATATGTTTGGTGCGTTCAAGACGCAGCTGAGAACAAAGTCATGATTAACTCGGCTACTGATATCGCCGATGATCTGACCGTCAAGGTCTATGGCACGTCGGGTTGGGAAGACGATAGCGGCCACGTTGGCCTCTCGATTGGCAAAGCCGATCTTGAGGAAACCACCGATTCGATTGATTTCAAGATCCAGCAATTGGCCAATGCCTACAAGTTCGGCATGGTCATGAACGGCTTCAATGCTTATAAAGGCATCAGCGTTCGGGTCCGCGGCGATGGCAAGTCGACGATGGTCTTCCAGATGCAAAGCTCGGCGGGTTATGTCTCTTATTCCGTTGGCGTGATTAACACCAACTGGCACGACATTGTGATTCCTTTCGCCGATGCGGGCTGGAAAGTGAATGGGACAACCGCCTCTTTGGCGGATTACGCTTTGTCCCAGGGCTTTGAAAGTGCCGGAGCTGCGCTTTATGGCTTTAACGAATTCGATGTGATCTTCAAGACAGTCGCTGATGCGGGCTACGCTTACACTCACCTTTATGTCGATCACGTGAGTTTGATTGCTGATGCCAGCGGAGCGACAGCTGGGGATAACCAGAATGTTGCGGTGGGCAGTCATTACACCGCCAAGAACAGCGCTGGTGTGGTCTTCGATGTCAAAGCGGCGACAACGGGTTATACCTTAGCTTCGCTTAACCTTGCTTCGAACCTCAGCGCTCCGGCAACCTTAACGGCCGAAGGCGATGTTGTTACCTTGAAGACTGCCGATAGTGGTGCCTCCTTAACCTACATGGGCAAAGCCACGAATAAAGGCCGAACAATCACCTTTACTTCAGCCACGGGCACTTACGCTTCTTCCTTCACCAATTTGAACTTCAACTTCGTTTATTCTGTTGATGATTTCGAGGGCTACACCGAAACGGGCGTTGGCTACGATAAGAATAACGAGGCCACGGCTCGTACGGGCTTACGCGCGAACTACTATTCGGATTACTACGCCGGCAGTGGCAGCGATTCGCTTAGCGGAACCGGCTGGACCCTCATGGGATCGACCGATTACATGACGCTTGATCAGACTGCTGCTGATGTTCATTCCGGTGCCCAATGCGCCAAAGTCAAAGTCGGCAACGCGATGCGCTACACGACTTATGGCTTAAGCGATGGCACGGCGGTGGCTTGGCCGAGTGCGAATACCTTCTCCTTCTGGGCGAAGTCTCCGGCCGCTGTTGATCTGAGCGTGGCTGTCCGTCTTTATACGACGAATAAAGTTGACTCGAGCAACTACAGCATTACCGCAACAACGGTCATCTTAAAGACCGGAAGCGACTGGACTCAATACACGGTGGCGATGGATGCCAGCAAGACGTACTATGGTGTTTCCTTCACCTTCGAACACCCGTCCAATTATGTGACGGTCTACCCGTTAATCGATGATATCCAGCTCTTCACTGACGGGAACCCCTGGGCAACCTACGTTGATTCTTCCGTCGTTCCTAATGGCAGCGTGATGACCGGTTCAACCACCGCTCTCACCAGTGTCACGGCGACCTTTGCTACGGGCAGTACCATCAGCATCGTCGCGGTGGATGCCTCCTCGACCACGCATAACTTAAGCGGAACCTATGCCGTGGATGCCTCGAACAACATCACGATCAGCTGCGGAACGGATTTGACCTATGTCGGCGTTCTCTCGGCTGATAAGACGGCAATTAAATACACCAGCGCGACTGGCACGTTTGCGACTTATGTCGCCAATCTCTTCTTGATGATTTCGGTGAGCGGCAAAACCTACATCGAAAACTTCGAGAACACGACCACAACGGCCTTAGAGAGTAAGTATACAGTTGACCGCGATTTGAATAACGCGGGCAGCTGGACTAATCCGACTTCGAATACGGGCTTCATTGCGGCGAGCACAGACGTTATCGGAACCGGCTTTGCCTCGGGCAAGATGGCGATGGATACGACCTCGGCGAAAGTCGGCAAGTATCGTTATCGCTTCGCCCAGACCGCCTCGTTCGGATCGTTTGCGAACTTCTCAATCACGGTTAAAAACGCCTCCACTCTTCCGATTACGGGTTACCTCTACGTTTGCACGGCTTCTGGAACGAGTGCGACGGGCCGAAGCCAAACCAGTATCAGCCTCACTATGGCGGCGGGTACGGATTGGACGACTTATACCGGAAAATTAAGTGCGGCGACGGCGATCTATGGCTATTCCTTCTTCTTCACAGCGACGGCAACAACGACCGATGTTGTCACCGGCTTCATCTACGTCGATAACGTCATGGCCTGGTAATTCATCACGGGGGCGGTTATCTCCTTTCGACCGCCCCTTCTTCTCACCTCAAAAAGTAAACAAAGGCGGGAAGTTCACTGAATTAAAACAAGTTGTTTACAAAAGTTAAGGAGGAGTATGGGAACTCGGGTTCGTCTAGAAGACATTGCGAAAGAATGCGGCGTTACGAAAGGCCTCGTTTCACGCGCCTTAGCCGGCAAATACAACGTGAGCGATGAAACTCGGAACCGCATTGTTCAGAAAGCCGCCGAGATGGGCTACGACAACGCTCATTTACGGAGCCGCCCCGAAACGATTTCACGCGTTCTTTTGGTCATCTCGAGCCGCATCATGCTCAAAGAGGATTATTGGCAGCCGATTATTAAATCCATCTCCAAAACTTTGGATATGTCCTCGGTCGTTCTGGAGTATTTCGTTTACGAGGAAAACAAGATCGATGGTGAGCTGCTTGAGAAGCTGGCCTTAACGAAGTGCAATGCCTTCGTTGTCGTTCATTCCAATCCCAAAATCATCAACGATTTTCTCAAAAGCCTCCGCAAACCCGTCGTGGAAGTCGATCCAAAGTACTTCCATAGCGATGCGGTGACCAAGGTAAAATTCTCCAATTACGATTCGATGTATGAAGCGACCCAGAACCTGATTGATCAAGGCCATCGGGTCTTGGCGTTCTATGGTTCGGACCTTCATTCCACTTCGTTCCGGGAGCGGCACGAAGGTTTCTTGGCTTGTATCGATGCCAATCAGGATCTCCATGTTAAAGGAGTTTCGGTGAATTTCGATAACACTAATCTGAACTATGCCGACGATCAAATGCTGGCGGATGCTTTAAGCGAAAATCCGATTACGGCGCTTATTTGTGCGAACGATATCATTGCCTTAAATGCCTACAAAGTCATTGCACGTTTAGGCAAGAGAATCCCCGATGATATCTCGGTTGTTGGCTTCGATAACATCAAGGATGGCGAATACGCGACCCCGCCGTTAGCGACCTTCAACGTGCCGCGAGAAGAATTAGGAAAAGAGATTGCGAACTATTTGATCGGGATGTTCTCCGAGAAGCAGCTTCAGTATTCGCAGATCGTGATTCATTGTCCTTATGTCGAACGTGGATCGATTAAACCAATTTCATGAGAGGGCTCAAATATGGTAAAAAATGAAAAAGTCATTCCGAATCTGCCATGGGAAGAGGCGCCGAAAGGCTGCAACGATCCCGTGTGGCGTTATTCGAAGAATCCAATCCTTCCTCGCAACGTTCAGGCGGGATTTGCAAGGATTTTTAATTCCGCGATTATTCCTTATCAAGGCGAATTTATTGGAATCTTCCGGGCGGAAGACCGCACTGGGATTCCTCATCTCTTTCTTGGACACAGCAAAGATGGAATTAAGATTGTTCTTGATGACAAACCTATTTCCTTTGTCGATGAGAAAGGCCAGGAGGTGTCGAGTCATTATCAATATGATCCACGCTTAATCGAGATTGAAGGCAAATACTATGCCGTCTGGTGCGATGACTTTTTTGGACCTGCCTTAGCTATTGCTGAGACGACTGACTTTAAACGCTTTGTCAAATACAATCATCCGTATTTGCCTTTTAACCGCAATGGTGTGCTCTTCCCGCGGAAAATTGCTGGCAAATACGTCATGCTTTCGCGTCCGAGCGATTCGGGGCATACCGCTTTTGGCGATATTTTTCTCTCCCGTTCGCCGGATCTCCGTTACTGGGGCGATTGCGCTCACGTCATGGAACGCGGCTGGGAGTGGTGGAATCTCACCAAAATTGGTGCCGGTTGTAATCCGATTGAAACCTCAGAAGGCTGGCTCCTCCTCTTCCATGGCGTCACCAATACCTGCAACGGCTTCGTTTATTCCTTTGGCGGGGCGCTTCTTGACTTGGAAGATCCTTCGAAAGTTCTTTATCGCTGCGCCGATTATTTCTTAACCCCGGAAAAGGATTACGAGACGACGGGTTTTGTCCCGAATGTTTGTTTCCCCACCTCGGCTCTCGTGGATCAAAAAACAGGGCGGATGGCAATTTACTACGGCGCCGCCGATACCTCAACCTGTCTTTGCTTTTCGACCGTTGATCGTCTTGTCGCTTATATCAAGGACCACAAAAGATAATGGAAAGTTTGACCATCGTACAGCGCCAAAGTCCTTGGCGCAATATCGGGAAACAGCTTAAGCAATCGCGTTTTTTGATTGCGATGATTATCCCCGCGGTGGCCTTTTATTTCATCTTTTGCTACATCCCGATGTACGGGGTGCTCATGGCCTTTACGACTTACTATCCGAAGTTAGGAATCTGGGGCAGTTTGCAATATCACTTCGTCGGATTCCAAAACTTCTCCATCATTTTTAATAACGATCCTAAATTCCTCAACGTTCTTCGCAACACGGTTTTGATTGGCTTTGGCAAAATCATTATTTCCTTCGTGTCTGCAATTGTGATGGCCTTATTGATCAACGACCTTCGGATGCGGCACTTTAAGAAAGTTGCCCAGACGATTGTGACCTTCCCACATTTCCTTTCTTGGGTTGTTATCGCAGGCTTCATTAACGTTCTTTTTGCTCGAACCGGCATCATCGACGACATCATTGCTTATTGTGGTGGCACCCGAGTTGATTTCCTCACTAATGGCAATTTCTTCTTGGCATTGATTTTTACCTCTGACGTTTGGAAGGAAGCAGGCTGGAGTTCGATTATTTATCTGGCTACGATGGCGGGAATTTCCCCTGAGCTTTATGAGGCTGCCGATATTGACGGGGCAACCCGTCTGCAAAAGACTTGGCATATCACCCTTCCAGGAATTAAGCCAACCGCAGTCTTGCTTTTGATCATGTCGGTCGGTGGACTTCTTTCGGCGGGCTTCGATCAAATCTTCAACCTTTATAATCCGTTGGTTTATGACCAAGTCGATATTTTGGATACCTACATTTATCGTCAAACCTTCAAGGATCTCGTTAATCCTGGAGTGGGCACTGCGATTGGCTTATTTAAGTCGGTCGTTTCCTTCCTTTTGGTCGTGGTCGTTGACCGCATCGCGAAGCTTTGTGGAGAAAGGGGGATTATCTAATGTTCAAACACCAATCAAAAGAAGTTGGATTTGCAGGAGATAATGACTCAAAATCCCCGAAACTAGAGCGGCTTCCCTTACGGCCAAAGAAGCAAAACAACAATAACCGTATCGGCGGGCTCGATGTGGTGATCTTTATCATTCTCTTCCTCTTTGTCCTGGCCATTATCTTTCCGTTCTATAACGCCTTCGTGATTTCGATCTCTTCCGAGCACGCTTACTTCAATTCGGATTTGCTCCTTTGGCCTCAAGAAGTGACCTGGGAAGCCTATCGTTCCGTCTTCACGAACTCGGCGATGTGGAAAGGCTTTGGCGTCACGATGATCTTGCTTGTCGGTGGCACGGCCTATCAGTTATTCTTCACCGTTATCACCGGTTATGCCATGTCCCGCGATAAGTGGTTTGGCAAAAACTTTGTGATGAATATGATTTTGGTCACGATGTTCTTCGGCGGCGGCTTGGTCCCTTATTACTACTTGATCACCAGCCTTGGCCTTTATAACAACATCTTGGTCATGATCATCCCCGGCGCGATTGATACGTTCAACATGCTTTTGATGCGGAATTATTTCGCATCGCTACCGAAAGAACTTGAAGAAAGCGCTCGGATCGATGGAGCCAATGATATTCAGATTTTCGTCAAAGTCTATTTACCCCTTTCTCTTCCGATGCTGGCTACAGTGGGCCTCTTCTTCGCCGTGGGCAATTGGAACTCTTGGTACAACAGCATGCTCTTCATCACGACATCGGATTATCGTCCGCTTCAGATGGTCTTACGGGATATGATTTCCTCAATTTCTTCCAGTGTGGAATCGCCCACCGCGAAGACTTATTCGGAAGGTCTGGTTATGGCTTCGATCTTTTTCACCATCGTCCCGATGATGTGTTTCTATCCGTTCCTACAAAAGTTCTTTGTTAAAGGCATCGTGGTTGGTGCCCTTAAAGGATAGGAGGTATTTTCATGAATCCTTTAAAGAAACTGTTGCCCCTCATCGCGGTGAGTATCGGCGTCATTGGGCTCTCCTCTTGTGGAGCCAAACCCAGCAGCAACGACGAATACACGGATGATGGAAAACTAAAATTGTCCCTCCGCAACCTCTATTTTGAATCGTGGGCTGGTGGTGATGTTTACACGGACACCATTCAGGATAAGTTTAATATTCAGGTCACCCCGAGCACTTATTCTTATAACGATTGGACCTCCCAAGTTTCGGCGGCGGTCAACGCCAACAACCTCACCGATGTCTTCCAGTTCAACGTGACCCAGTTCAACTATGCCAATTCGTATAAATATTGGGCAGCAGGCGACATCATTAAAGCCCTGCCGGATGATCTTTCGAGTTGGCCTAACCTCAAATCGATGATCGACAACTTGACCGATCTTGATGCGATGAAGGTTGAGGACTCCAAAGGGGTGAAGCATCTCTTTGGTATCCCCATTGCCAAAAATATCGCTAAATCGAAGGTGGATTATTCTCCGTTTACTTATGTTTATAGGCGGGATTGGGCAAAAACATGGGGAGTTTACAAGGATAATGATGTTTATACTTGGGACGAATTCCAAAACCTTATCTCGGTCTTCAATACCAAGCTCAACCCGACCGGCAATTCGGATAAGTACGCCATGGCGGATGTCGAGTGGGGCTTCCCTTCGCTCACGAACTTCTATAAACAGGTTCCGCATTGCTTTGCCTTTGATGAGACGCAAAAGAAATATGTGGGCAACTTTGCGACGGACGCTTATATCCAAGGGATGGATATGGCTAAGGATTACGTCACCAAGAAAATCTATGGCTATGATCAATATAGCGCGACCGAAGGCGGCGCCCGCAAGGCTTATAACTCCAATAACTGCGGTATCCTTTACGAGAATTTGTCCTTAACCAACTACGAAGCGATTCGGACGGCCTTATTGACCTCCAATAGTTTGGATGCGAATTTCAATGTCGATGATGCTTCGGCAATCATGAAGGTCAAAGGGCCGGACAGCAAATACGCTCTCGAAGGAACGGACAACTGGTTCTCGGTTACCCTCCTTAACCACGATATTTCCGATACTAAGATGAAGAAGATTCTGGATTTGCTGGATTATCTCTTGGGCGATGAGGGAACGAAACTGGCGGTCTACGGCAAGAAAGGCTACGACTATACCGAAGATTCCTCTGGCAATATCACTTTATCTGAAAACGGTTGGCCAATGGGTGACGATGGCAAATATGTCGCCAAGACCAACGGAGCGAAGTATCTCCGCTACATGGCTACTTTAGGCAACGACTATGGCAAGATCGATCCGTTAACGGACCAGAGCGCTTTTAACTTGATTGAAAATTGGTCAACCGCGATGGACACTGCGAATACCGCAGGAGAACTTCGCGTCATCAAAGAGAATCCTGAGGTGATGTGGCTTTCGACGAGCTTAAAGGATTCTTATGAGTCTAGTTTGCTCAAAAACGCCACTGATGAAGTCATTCGCTATTGCTATGGCAGCGACGACAAGGCGACCTACCTTTCATCCGTCACTGGCGGACAATGGGCTCCTGTCCTTAGCGAAATCAACACGAAGTTAGGGTACAGCAAATGAAAACACGCCAGCGTTTCATTTTAGGAGGCCTCTTAACCGCCATGGCTCTATCAGGCTGCGGAAGCAAATCCGCGAATACGAACGACATTACTTTTTCCGATAGCGATTTGATCCAATCCTCTTATGGCGGACTCGGTGTCGAGTGGGGCGTCTATGAAGATACTGATAAACTCGACGAAAGCTCATGGGAAAGAATCTACGCCAACATTAAGCGTTTAGCGCCGGTTCGGATCCGCTGCATGATCAACTACGATTGGTTCGTGGAGAATTTCGATAGCAAAGGCGATAGCGATAAAACTAACGATACTTGGGACTATAACTTTGCTAATAAGTGGGGCGATAACCTGAATTTGCTCCTGAAGTATTGCCAAGCTAATAACATCCAAGTGGCTTTTGGCTCGTGGAACGTTGTCGGCACCTTAAGTGATGATGTTTGGAACATGATGGACGAATGCACCGCCGATGTGCGATGGGCCAAGATGAGTGCCTTTATCATGGACTACTTGGTTCACAAACAAGGCTTTACCTGCATTCGCTGGTTCGTCAATGGCAATGAGCCAAACTACCTCGGAGTCAAAGGCTCGAGCAAAAACTACAACAATACCTTTGAAAAATGGGCGCAAGGCGTGAAGAATGTCCGAGCTGCTTTGGATGAAAAAGGGTTGAGTTCGATTGGCATTGTCGGTGGCGATACCACCGGTTTCGATGGAACGACCTCGTATTGGGAGGGCATTGGCAAAGGGCTGACGAAAGAAGTGGCCGATTATGGTGCCCACCTTTATCTTTCGAATTACTACATTGATGGGGGTTACGTTTTAGAAAACATCAACACCCTCAACAAAGATATCCACGCTCTCGATGCGGGCTATGGCACGGAGCGGCCGCTCGATATCTGGGAAAGCGGACTCCTCGATGGCAAAGACGCCGAGACCGATGGAAATAAACTCATCAAAACGGTGACTTACGGCATCCGAATGGCCGATTTCACGATTCAGACCGCTCTGGCGGGCGTGAATTCGGTGACCTATTGGGACTTCGATGATGGGATGAACTTTATGTACACCAGTGGCACGGCCGTGGCGAAAAAGTGGGGGATGTTCTCCTCTTTGGCGAGTGACCAAGCCTTTGACCAGGAATTACGGCCGTGGTTTCACTCGTCTTGCTTGTTGACTCGGTTAATGCGGCCCGGTTCGAAGATTTATGGTTCTGCCGTCAATTCGCGTAGCGTCAACCCGGATTTCCGTTGCCTTGGCGTCGTTAATGCGTCGGGGACTGGCGGGGGTTATGTCGCGGTGAACCGCGGAGCCGACACTCTCACGAAGCGCTTTGTCATGGGCCCGAGTATCACTGGGGCGGACAAGCTTTACGTCTATCGATTCGGCGAAGGAATGATTCGCTTAGGCTCTGATGGTTTTATCCAGCCCAATTACACGATCGAGGGATCGCTCAACAAGGGTTTGAGCATCGATATCCCTGCAAATACCCTCTTAATTGTATCCACGGAGGCCCTCTAACATGAAAAAACTCTTAGGCTTCCTTGGCGCTCTGTTGATGCTCTTTTCCGTCAATGGCTGTTCGGGAAGCGGCACGACTGCGGTTGGCGATAATTCGTTTTCTCCGAGTGAACCGAGCGGCGATTTAGGACTTTTCTCTTTGATCTCACCGACTTTAGCCCAAGTTCTCGAAGCGGTTCCGGAGTTCAGTTGGACCGAATCGAGCAATGCCACGTACTACACCCTCGAAATTGGATCGAGCGCTTCTTTTATCAGCAATAACGACGCTTATGTCTATTACAAACACGATTATATTTCGAGTACGAAGTACGACATCTCAGCCGCGTTATCTCAAAAGAACGTCACCTATTATTGGCGGGTTACCGCCCATCTCGGGAGCAAGACGCTACTCTGCAACAACACCTTTAATTTCTATCTCAAATCTATTGATAAAGATGAAGTGGATTTCCCGCTAGGGGAGACCAGCGATTGGTCAATCCATGAGCAAGGCGCGCCGGTGACGTTAGGAATTGATGACAGCAACTTCTTCTCGAACGACAAGGAAGCCCTCAGCATCAAATTCCAAAAAGAAGACACCAAGCCGATTGGTTGGATCGTCATCACCAAGACGGTTGAAGAAGATACCTATGGGACCGATGCGCTTTATCTCCGTTTCTTCTATTCGGGCGATGATGCCCAAGCCATCGTTCGCTTACGGGATAATGATGGCGAATTCTGGCGCCACAAGATTTTACTCGCCAACAACTCCAAGCAGATTTGCATCATGCCTTTTAGCGAATTCACCCAGGATACCCAATTGGTTACGGTGAATAACCACGTCTTTGATTATTTCCACATCAAATACATGGAAATCGTCTTTGAACAAACCTGGGGCGATGGCGCCTGCCTCGTCAGCGAAGTTAAGACGATCAAGAAAGCTAACTATTCGAATTTGTTTATCAAGAAGCTCAACTTCAAAGACTACGATACCGCGGCTTGGAAGTGGGAAAACGATTACAACTTCGGAACCGATATTTCCGAAGATGGCGCCAGTTATACCCTCCATTATGATCAAGCCGCCAATAGCCTCAATACGATGGGCATGGCGTCAAAAGGATACGGATTTGCGAAGATTTACGTGAATAAGTTCTTTGATACGGGCGATATGGTGAAGATGGATGTGAAGTATTCCGGAACGAGTTCAGGAAATCTCAGTTTCCGCTTGCAAGAAGAGGATGGAGATTACTGGTATTACCTCCAGAGTTTCTCCAGCCTTTCTACCGAAGACTATACGACCCTTTATATTCCTTTCGAAGCCTTTGGGGCGACGTATCTCGGCGGCAATGGCCGAAGAGAGTTCTCCTTTATTCTGCAACTGCAGTTTGGTTTGACCAACATGTACGGCAGTGGCACTTTGACCTATAAAGACGTTGAGATCGTTTCCCGGAGCGAAGTAACGGCGATCAACACCGGTTCGCGAACGATCGGAAGCGATGGGGTCATCGATAACTTTGATTCGTATACCTCCGCCGCGGAGCCGTTCTATCAATGGAAACTTTCAACCTCGAATAAGGATGAGTTCATCACCTTGAATTCGCTTAAGGCGTTAGGATCCAACAATAAGTATTGCGCTCAAATGGCCTATAAAGCCGATATGGCCGCGGCGACGTACTCCTTGGGATTAACGGTCGAAACTACGGGCGTGGATAGTCTCTCCCTCTGGCTTAAAGACGCTTCGGTGAAGAGCGACAATAGCGTCTTCAATTATCTCGATAGCGTATCCGCTCACGCTTATATCGGATTAACGCTTACCGCTGGTACGATCTACTATTTCGAAATCGCTGCGCTCAGCAAAGTCTGGACCAACTATGTGATTCCTTTCTCGGCCTTCAAAGTATCGAGTGGCTCGGAACAGCTTACGGCTTCGAACATCGCCAAGCTATCCTTGGCTTTCAGCTATGTCTATTACCTCGAAGATGGCGTGACACAATATCCGACGTATATGATGTCGAATCCGGTCTATGTCGATAACATCGTTCTTCTCAACAGTGGCTTAACCGCGGAAGCCGAATACGCTAAGGAAAAAGCCATCAAAGCGGATGCTTCAGATGCGACAAAAGCCACGATCGAAGATGCCGAAAGTTACGCGACAACCGCGGATGTCCTCAACAGTTGGACGTATGGCAACACCAACGAAAACAATAACCTCGAGTTGGCGAATGACGTTTCTTCGGAAGGCGGGCAACATTCGCTCAAAATGAACTACAAGAGCTACTCCTCTGTGAGCTATGCGATCCCGACGACCGTGGATGCCTCAATTGGCACCACGATGCGACCAAAAGGCATCGTGGTGGATCTTAAAGGCGATGGTAAGGCCACGGTTTACATCAACTTCTATCTCTTGGTGAACGGCACCGTGATGCTCGTTCGTAAGACGATCGAGTCGAGTGAACTAAAGTCCGGCTGGGCTCGTTACGCGATTGGCTTTGGCGAGTTTACGGATTACGTCTCGCCTTCAACCGCCAGCGTGACCGTTAATAACATCATTTATGTCTATCAGATTAGCTTTGGCATCGTGAATAGCGATTATTCCGCCAGTGCGATTTATATGGATAACCTGCGTTTGGATAACAGCATTACCCGGACGACGGATACCGCGACGGTGATCGCGTAAAAAGGAGGCCTTATGAAACTAACGAAATGCGAACTGAACCCCATCCTTAAGCCCAACTCAGCCAATCCTTGGGAGAGCCTCTGCGTGCTGAACCCCGCGGTGATTTATAAAGAAGACGAAAAGCTCTTCTATATGCTTTACCGCGCGGCTGGCAATGACGAGACCCACTATATCTATATTGGTTTAGCGACTTCCGAAGATGGTGTTCATTTCAACCGTGAAGGGCAAGAACCTCTCATTGCTCCAGATAAAAACGGAGCCGATGGGGGTGGCACCGAAGATCCCCGGGTGATCAAGCTTGGCGATTACTTCTATTTGACCTATGCCTCTCGGGTCTTTGCCCCAGGGCAATACTGGAAGAAAGAAGCCAAGAGTTATGGCTTTAAACCCGAATACGGTCCTAGCGTTCTTCTTTATAACAACACCGAGACCCATTTAGCCGTATCTAGTGATTTACGGCATTGGAAGAAAATGGGTCGGATTACTTCCGCTAAAGACGATGACCGCGATGTCGTGATCTTCCCCGAGAAGATCAATGGCTATTTCTATCGGACATCTCGGCCAACGTATCGCTGTGGGGAAGGTTATTCGAATAAAAACCCAGCCATTTGGATGACCCGCTCAACAGACCTCTTGGAATGGGATGAACCCTTAGAGCTTTTCTACCAAGGCCAAGAAGATTGGGAAAGCTTTAAAGTCGGTGCCTCTTGCCCACCTTTAAAGACTTCAAGAGGCTGGCTTATGCTCTATCATGGCGTCTCTGCGAAAGACCGCGCTTACCGCGTTGGCGCCTTCTTGCTCGATTTTAAAAATCCCTGCAAAATCCTTGCCAAATCACACAGACCCCTCATGGAACCGACTTTGCCTTATGAGACAGAAGGCTATTATAACGGCTGCGTTTTCCCGACAGGGAACGTCATTAAGGATGGGACTCTCTACGTTTACTATGGCGCGGCCGACCACTTTATTGGCTTAGCCACTTGCTCAATTGATGAGTTAGTGGAGAGCCTTTGGAAGGAGGACCGCGTATGAAGAGAAAGTCTTGGCTTCTTTTGCCGCTCAGTTTCGTTCTCTTAAGCGCGTGCGGCCAAGGGACGACCACTCCAACGGATTTGATCATCGCCAGCGGCTCGATGGCGTCCTGGACGATGGAGAGCACCGCGAACTATTACTACAACATCAAAAAAGAAAGTTTTGCTACCGATTCTTATGCTGGTCAGGCCAATGATTTGCTTTATCAGCAAGTGAAGATTACCCCGCCTTGCCAACTCGTTGCTCCCACCACGAATCCCGCCCGCGATAACTACACTTTTACGGGCTGGTATGAAGACAGTGAATGCACGACGTTATGGGATTTTGCCAACACCAAAGCGACCACGAGCGTCTTCCTTTATGCCGGATGGAGCCGCAGTGGGGAAGGAGAATACGTGGAACCCGCTTATACGCCAAAAGAGAATATCGATGATACTTTAACGACGAACCTGGTCCTTAATGGAGTGCTTAATGTCGCTCCGACTTATGGCGTCGTTTATCTCACGAGAGGCGGGATGCTCCGCTTAGAAAACAGCCCGAGCGATGTCGCTTTTGCTTTGAACTACACCAAAAAGACTGGCACAACGATTAAGTCTGCTGTTTACGATGCTGCAGGCAAAAAGATCACTGTGGTCTCTCAGAATGGTTCTAGCGAAGAAACCGATGCGATTGGCGTTGAACTGACCACGGCCAATCTGACGCTAAGCAATACGACTTATGAGTCGAAAGCCCTAGCCTATGAACAAGCGGGGAAGGATAGCGAAAACTATCACATCATGCTGGCGGGATCTTCTTCGATTGAATTCTGGACTTCCTATGCCCATGATCTTGATCCGATTGTGGCTTATAACCATGGTATTGGTGGCACGGTAGCGACCGATTGGTCCTCGGTGCTATTGGACCGGTTGGTCGTCCCTTATTGCCCGAAAGCCATTGTCTATTACGTTGGCGTCAACGATATCGTCAATGCGAAAAACGACGCCCAAACGGTGGCCACTAATGTCGAAAAGCTCCTTGATGATACCCATAACAAATTGCCGAACACGCATGTCTTCTTTGTCTACGTGAACCTTTTGCCAGGATATTACCTTTCTTACGAAGAAACCATCACCGCGACGAACACCGCCTTGGCCTCCTACATTAGTGGCAAGGATTGGATTGAAGGCGTCGATGCGGGGAAGGCCCTTTTGAAAGCGACGGGTCATGCCGATGCCGGATACTTCCGTCTCGATAACCTCCATATGTCCGAATACGGTTATGTCTTGTGGTCCGCAGAGATCCGCAAGGCATTGAAAGCGTGGCTAGGATAACATCATGATTGAGCTCATCAACGTTAAAAAAGAAAGCGAAATCGCCCGTTCTTTGAAACAAAAAGAACTGACGATCTTTATCGTGATATCGCTTCTCGTTTTTAGCGGAGTGACGCTCGCAATTGTGTTCTCAAAAGAAGAGTACACCTTGCTGTTATGGATTTTGATTGCGGTGCTGACCCTCTATATCTGGGGCACGCTCTATTTCTTTAGTGTTCCTTTTAAACAAGCCTGTCGTTATGACCGCTTTTATCAATCGGCCTTAAAAGGGCTCTTAAGCGAAGACACCGTTGAAGTCCGCTCCTTAGTTACGGGAAACATTTCGAAAGACGGTCTGGAAGCGAAGCAACTCGTCGCCCAGTTTAAAGAGAATGGCAAGACCTACGAAAGGGATTTTTATCTCTTAAAAGGGCAGTTGAATCTGAAAGAAGGAACTCGGATCAAAGCGGAAAGCTTCTCGGGCGTCCTCCTTGCCTATGAGGTGCTGTCATGAAGAATAAGGCTTTGTTCAAAAAGACTTTTTCCTATGATTGGCCTCTTTATGTGGTCCTACCTTTGATTGTTGGCTTTTCGCTCAGTTATCTTCTTAATGTCATCCACCAGCCGAAAGCCTACGAAAAATTGAACGTGTTTGTGGCGAGCACCAATATCGAAAGCGGGGCGTTTTGCAAGGATATTGAAGAAAAATTCCAAGATAACGGCCTCAAAGAAGTCACCGCGGTTCAGTCGAATCCTAACGATGCTCTATTCGCCCAAAAACTGAATGTGGTGGGCTACGAAGGAAGCGACCTCTTCTTGTTGCCTGAAAGCGTGTTGAAAGGGATTACCCCATCGGACATCATGGTGCCCTTTAGCGCGGAGTTGGAAAAGAACTATGTTACGGAAGCCGCCCCAGTTTATTACGTGAGTGAGGGCACTTCTTATGGGGTGCGGGTTAAAGAAAAAGCCGTGAGCCATTGGCTCTCGTCTTATATCGATTTCTTGGATGAGGATTATTACCTTTGCCTGAACATTAAGAGCAAAAATATCGCGAGTTATGGCCTCTATTCGTCAGAACCCAATGATTTAGCCCTCAAGGCTTTCGTCTATCTTCAAGGAGGTGCGGCATGAAAAAAGAAAACGTTCGTCATGACGATTTTTCGCCCACGGAACTCCCCAAGACTAGACGGGCATTATTCGGTGATCTTTGTCACCATGAATGGCGGACCCTTTTCTCGACGTCGTTCTTGCTGGCGTTATTCGCCCTGCCCTTATTCTCAGACTATTTGGCTTTCAGCGTATTCATTTCTAGTGCCTACACTTCCGGGGCAGCGATGAGTTCGATTTTCGCCCTCTTCTTTTACGCCGGAATCATCGCGATTCCTTGCATCGTTATTCTCTTTATCGGTTTAGCCGGTGCCTACGAAGTTGGCAAGCAATTGAGCTTCCTTGAAGGGGTCTTCACGACTACCAGCTTCTTTTATGGCATCAAGAAAAACGCCAAAGCGGATCTTGTGATGGGCTTGATTGCGGCTTTGTCTTTTGCCTTGGCTTTCATCGGTTCGCTCTATCTTTTGCTCTTTTATCAAGCCTCGCCGATCCCGATGGGAATTGGAATTGGCCTTTTGGTTTTCCAATTTATTGTCGTTTCGGGAATGGCCCATTTCTACTTATCTCAAGAGGCTATTTACGCCAACTCGGTTGGGGCGACCTTGAAGAACGCTTTCTTATTCACCTTAATGAAGCTTCCCCAGATCAGTTTGGTTTCGTTGATGAGCCCAGGATTGTTTATCGCTTTAATGGCGATTAATGACATCGCCTCTTATGTCGCGATGACGGTATTTGTTCTATTTTCCGCCTGGCCGATTTTGGTTTCTTCGCTTTATACCCACGCGGTATTTGATCACTTTATTAACGAAAGTCATTATCCCGAACTCGTGGGTAAGGGGCTTTATAAGAAGGAGGACTAATCCATGTCCAAAGTCACGTTAAAGCACGTCTACAAGGTCTATGAAGGCGGGGTGCGCGCCGTCAATGATTTCAACCTCGAAATCAAAGACAAAGAATTTATTGTCTTTGTCGGTCCTTCGGGATGCGGAAAGTCCACAACCCTTCGCATGATCGCCGGACTCGAAAATATAACCGCGGGCCAACTTTATATTGATGATGTCTTGGTCAATGACATGGATTCAAAAGACCGCGATATCGCGATGGTCTTCCAAAACTACGCCCTTTATCCTCATATGACGGTCTTCCAAAATATGGCGTTCGGTTTAAAACTTCGCAAAGAAGACCCCAAAGAAATCGAAGAGAAGGTCAACAAAGCCGCTGAAATTTTGGAGATTACCGATTTGCTTTCGCGAAAACCGAAAGCCCTCTCGGGTGGTCAACGACAACGGGTCGCTTTGGGCCGGGCGATCGTGCGGGAACCGAAAGTCTTCTTGCTCGATGAGCCGCTCTCTAACCTCGATGCCAAACTTCGGGTTCAGATGCGGACGGAAATTACAAAACTCCATAAACGTTTGGCGACCACTTTCATTTATGTTACCCACGATCAGACCGAGGCCATGACGATGGGCGATCGAATCGTCGTCATGAAATTGGGCTTTATTCAACAAGTCGACACTCCGGTGAATCTTTATGAGAACCCAGCCAACCTCTTCGTCGCGACGTTCTTAGGCTCGCCTCAGATGAACATCATCCCATGCATTCTCAAAGAAAAGGATGGGGTTTTGACAGCACTTTTGAATTCGATTGATTCATTATCCCTGCAATTCCCGCCTCTAAAGGCAAAGCAGTTGGCTGATTCTTCCTATATTGGAAAACCCCTTTTCTTTGGCGTTCGCCCTGAACACATCAAGATTGCTTCCGAAGGTATTCCGGCAACGATCGACGTGGTGGAACAACTCGGCGATGAGACCATTGTCTATGCCAAGATCGAAGGTCAGGAAGATGACGTCATCATCAAAGGCGTAGCCACGGGCAAATACCAAGCCAAAGATACGATTCATTTAGCCATCGATATGATGCAAGCCCACCTCTTTGATCAAGAGACGACTAACTCCGTGATGGGCGTTCCAAGAGAGAACACCTACCCTTGCACTCTCGAAGAAAACGCCGTGGTCTTTGGCGAGAATCGTTATGAATTCTCTTCCCATTTAAAGGAACGTTTACTTGCGGTGGCCAAAGAAGAAAAGAATCTCTCGATTTCTTTTGCTCCTGAAGCCGTTCATCTAGAGGAAATCCCGGGCGGGCTTCACCTAGCTGGCAAAGTTGATTTCGTGATGGAGAAAACCGATTCAACGACGGTCTTCCTCCAGATTCCCGGCTGTAAGAAATACGCGATCTTTAACGTCGCTCCAACAAGCACGATCAAGGCGGGGGATCTTCTCAATATCTATGTCGCTGAACACGATGTCATTCTCAAAGATGCTGAAGGAACGAGACTTGTTTCCCGCGAGGTCATCATGGAAAATTCCACGAAGGCCAGTTTCAGAACCATTAAAGGAAAAACCACGATTCGCTTTGGCACGAATCGCGTGGTGATGGATGGGCTCAACGTTCCTGATGGAGAACACACGATTGTTCTCAAGGAAGACAAAGTTCGTCCGATCCTAAACAAGAAGCAATGCAAAGCGTCTGGTTACGTGAATGGCGTCTATGATAAAGAGCGCACGATTTCCGTGTCAGCTTATGACGAAGACCAGCTCGGGAAGCGAAACGCTGCCTTCTTGGCGGTTTCGGGCTTTGACCATTATTTGACCTTCTTGCTTGATGGGGCTTTCTCGGTTTATAAGGCTCCGAAGTTTGCTCTGTATTTGGAGGATGGCGCGATTGCCATTTTAGACTAATGGATACGCTGGATTATCTTTCCAAGAGCGCCGCTTTGCGTAATCTTGGCCGTTACTATATTTCGGATGAACGCCAAGCCCGGATGTTCACCTTTTCGGCTTCGGGTTTTGAGGTTGGCTTTATCGGGACGACTCTTTCAGCAGAACTCATTGCCACCGAATGTGGTCGTCCCCAAGGCGAAGCGGCGGTGGCGGTCGTTATTGATGACACTCCATTTGTCCAAGCGAAAAAAATCACCTTGGATCAGCCCGATGCTTTTTATGTTTTGGCCAAAAATCTTCCGTTTGCCTATCACCGGGTTCGGCTTTATAAGCGGACCGAGAGTGCTTGTTCATTGACCGGTTGGAAGAAGCTGACGACTGATGGTTCCTTTAATGCGATTAAAGAAACGCGCTCTTTAAAGATCGAAATCTACGGGGATTCGATTACGGCAGGCAATGGCTCTGAAGGAGTCGAAGGCGATGATAACTTTGAGACCCGAACGGAGAATGCGTTGATTTCTTATGGGGCGTTAGCTTCGGAAAAACTCAATGCCGATTTCTCGATTATTGCGATTGGAGGCTATGCGGTTTATCGCTCGCCTTGGAATGTCGATGCCCCGATTAAAAACATCCCGCAGATGTTTTCCTTTGCTGATTGTACTTGGTCGACGACTTTAACCAATGCCATCCCTTGGGATCACCATTTATATCACCCGGATTTGGTGGTGATTAATCTGGGGACGAATGATGATCAATATCTTTTGCCTCTTCCGGCCGAAGAGCGGATTCAAGAGATGGCCAATTTCCAAAAAGCGACGAAAGCGTTTATCGACCTTATCCGTAAAACGTATGGAAATTGCAAGGTTATCGTAGCGATTGGAATGATTCAAGTGAGCTTGGTCGAAAAGCTCCTTCAAGAAGTGGTGGCCTCTTATCCAGAGGGCGTGTATTTCTTGCCTTTCCATTCTTTAAAAGTCGGAGGCTATATGTCCAATGGCGGGCATCCGAATAAAGCGATGCATGTTGAGGCAAGCGACGAGCTTTATCAAGCGGTAAAATCTATTCTTTAAAAAGAAAATCAATAAAAGCCGGCATATCTTTTGACCAAGCGATCGTTTTGTGGTGGAACCCTTCATTGAGCTTGAAGTCGATATCGGCGATCCCCTTTTGTTTTAACAAAGAAATGAAGTCCTGGGCTAAAGCGGGATAGCAGCTTCCCAAGGAGGTTAAGTCCCGCGGCACTCCTTCCTCGCTCCCCACCCGAACGAAATAATGGGTTTTTGCGGGGATATTCGATTTGTGAAGAAACGAAAGGAAATCCGCTTCGCTGCCCCAGGAAGCCAAAGAGCAAATCCCGAATTTGGAAAAAAGATTAGGGTACATTCCGCTCGCGTACGCCGTGATGACGCCCCCTAAGGAACACCCGAGCATAAACGTGCTCGCCCGCTCTTTTTTCACGGGGTAGTGGCTTTCGATATAGGGCATGAGTTCCTGAATGAGCCATTCCAAGTAAAGCTGGCCTTCTTCTTCGCCGGGATGGAGGTATTTTTCTGCTTCGCCAACCCAAGGAAAAGGAGAATATTCTCGGGTTCTTGTTTGCCATTCTTGCGCCGCGAGAGACACGATGATCATTTCTCTTTTCCCGAGAGCCAAATCGAGTTCCATCGAGTCGTAATCTTTTGGCGTATCTCTCCGAAAGGCGTATTCGCCATCGTGGACATATAAAACGGGATAAGAGCGGCTCTGGTCTTCAGGATAAAGAACCCGAATCATTCGGGAGTTGCCTAAAGTTTGAGAGGAGAATGAAAAATGATCGAGTTTCATTAGGATTTGAGGCTGGTTAAGAAAGGCTCAACCGTGGTGGCGAAGAGCTTGCCCAATTTGATCATGGAGACGCCTTTATAGTGGGCATTATCGCTTTGGAGGGTGTCTTTGGTTAAGCCTGCGGCAATCGTATCGATATAGATGTTGTTGTCCGCTTCGGAAGCGAATTGTTGTTTCGCGGAGTTAACCGTTTGATATTGAGGCCAGGAAGTTGAATCGCTGATGCCGCCATCGATAAAGGCAAACTCTTGATTGCCCGAATAGCTTAAGAGTTCTTTGCGGAGATCCTTGGCGAGATAGTGAAGATTGGAATAATACTCTTCGCAATAGCCCGTGAAGGCATCCGCTTCGCCTTGCATCCAGCACATCGCTTTGATGGTGGGGGCGTAGCCGCTATCGCTAAGGACTTTCATTTCGGCTTTGACGTAAGCCAAGAAATTTTGATACATCGTCGTCATTTTGCCTGCGCTCGGTGAGGCCCAATCCATCAACAAGGAGGAAGCTCCGCAGGCGAATTTGATGAGAACTACTTTGTTATTTCGAGTCGCGGAGAAGGTTTCGCCCATTCCGATTTCCATGCCAAACGTCAAATCGGAATTCCCTTCGCCTAAAACGCTGGCGACGAATTTGCCATTAGATGTATTTTGGCGTTGATAATCCTCATCGCCATTTCGGGTCCAGCAATCGTAAGCAATCTTGATGCCTTTATAGCCTGAAACATATTCGTCATATTTGGCCGAACCCACCGAATCCGCTAAACCGGAATAAGTGGAACAACCCACCATGTTGGATTGCCCACCCATGATGATCACGTCAATTGAAGTTGCCGTAGTTCCTCCGCAAGAGCCCAAGACAAAAGATAAGGGAGCAAGGGCTAAAAATAATATTTTCTTATTCATAGGTAAATTATAGTCCGTCTTTGTTTATCTTAAAACAGTAAACTGTCAGTAAACATTCGATGGTTGCTTGATTTGTTTACAAGGTAAGATAAAAGTTTCGCTGGGGTCGAAACTTGCTTTTTGTAAACAAAACTTCCGGACTTTTTCTTTTTGTCTTTTTCCTGTCCCTTTCGGATTAGAATGATGGGGATGAAAGAGACTCCACTCCTTAAGACTTCACGGCTAACGCTCCGCCCCTTCGTAATGGAAGACGCGGAACGTCTTTATCATTGGTGCGGATCTTTTTCGAACACCCAATATCTCTTTTGGCATCCGCATCGGGACGTCGAAGTCAGCAAACGTCTTTTGACCAATTGGTTACGGCGTAAGCGGAATTACTCCTGGGCGATTGATGATGGCGTTGGAGCGATCGGCGAGATCCAAGTCATCAAAGATTTGCCAGATCACGGTTTTGAAATTGGGTATATCTTGCAAGAAGAAAGCTGGCACAAAGGCTACATGAAAGAAGCCCTCTTTGCCGTTCTTGAGTATTTGTTTACGCAGAATGGCTACGAGTATTCTTTCGAAGAGACGGATGCGAGAAACGAGGCTTCACGCCGTCTTCTTGAAAGCGTGGGTTACCAATTTTTAAGGTTGAAGGAAAATGTTTATATCAGCAAAAAGGACGAGACGATAACCTTGGCGCAGTATCGCTTGGAAAAAGCAGAAGCCCTTCTGTCCATAGAGACCTACAAAAATGCGAGTAAATCCCGATAGTTTGAGGTAAAATACTCTTCAGAGCATAAAGGACATTAACGCGGATGGAAATCGTGAAATTAACTCCGGCGATTAAAAGCTACATTTGGGGTGGCAAAAAACTGATCTCTTGGGGGAAGAAAACCTCGTTGGACTCCATCTCTGAATGTTGGGAATTATCTTTTAACGGTGATGGACCCTGTCTCGTTGGTACTGGTGTAGATTCGGGAAAAGAATTGCGCAGCGCTGTGAGCAAAGAAGACTTGGGCAGTAATGTGACGCCTTTTGCGTTCTTTCCGGTTTTGATCAAACTCATCGATTCGGCAGACAATCTTTCGATTCAGGTACATCCGAGTGATGCTTACGCCCTCAAAAACGAAGGCCAATATGGCAAAACCGAGATGTGGTACATCATCGAGGCAGAGCCCCGCGCCGGTCTTTATGTTGGCTTTAAACGGCAAACCTCCGCTGAAGAAGTTCGTCAGGCAATCCAAGATGGCAGCATCGTGGATTTGCTTAATTTTCATGAGGTTAAACCTGGACAATCCTATTTCATTGCTTCGGGAACGGTCCACGCGATTGGCAAAGGCGTGACCCTTTTGGAAATTCAGCAAAACAGCACTTTGACATATCGTCTTTATGATTATGGCCGATTGGATAAAACAGGCCATCCGCGGGAACTTCACGTGGAGAAGGCTTTAAAGGTTTTGAATTACGAACCCTACAATCCTCCCAAGTTCAAAGCGCCGGTATTGGGCTCCTCGTCATATTTCACTTCATCCTTAGGCCACTCTGAATCCTCGCTCCGAGTTAAAGCAAGTTCGAAGTCCTTCGTTTGTTTGACCTTTGTTGGCGAAGAAGAGGGGACATTTGCAGGGATTTCATTTAAAAAGGGCGACACTTTCTTTGTCCCTGCTTCGAAAGAAGGGCTGATTCAAGGCAAGGCGAGTTTCGTGAGGACGGAGGTTCCGGAACGATGAAAGCGATTGGCGTTGATATCGGTGGGACTTCAATAAAATGTGGCTTTGTTGATGAAAATGGTGTGATTTCCTCGCGCTTTTCCTTTCCGATCGACAAGAAGAAAAACCAAGACGGCATCGTGGATCAACTGGCTTCAGCGATTGAGGGCGCCATTCAAACTTACGCTATTGATCGCTCATCGATATTAGGTGTGGGCATCGGCTGCCCTGGTAGTATCAATTCGGTAAAAGGAACCTGCGATTATTCCAATAATTTGGGTTGGAGCAATTTGATGATTTGCGAAAAAATCACCAGCAAAACCCATCTTAAATCTTTGGTGGTGAATGATGCAAACTGCGCTGCGTTAGGCGAAGTGCGCTTTGGCTCAGGCAAAGGCTATCAGAATTTGGTGATGTTGACTTTGGGAACTGGGGTCGGAAGCGGCTTAGTTCTTAACGGCCAACTCTATGAAGGAAATGAAGGCAAGGGTGCGGAATTAGGCCATACCCTCTTGGTGATGGATGGCCGGCTTTGCAGCTGTGGGCGAAAGGGTTGTCTTGAAGCCTACGCTTCCGCGACGGCCTTAATCGCCGACGCCAAAGAGGCAATGGAGAAAAACCCAAAAAGCTCGATGTGGTCCTATTGCCAAGATGATCTTTCTCGGGTCAATGGTCTGACTGCATTTGAATGTGCGAAGAAGGGCGATATTTCGGCGCAAGAAGTTGTAAAAAACTATGTTCATTATTTGGGCGAAGGTCTTTTGAATATCATCAATGCCTTCCGGCCTGATATCATTGTTTTAGGCGGGGGCATTTCTCTACAAAAAGATCACCTGATCAAACCATTGGTTCATTATCTTGAAGAACGGGATTACGGGTTTGGAGGCAAACACTCTCCGAAAGTTGCCCTAGTTGCATCGAATTTGGGCAACGATGCCGGAATTTTGGGAGCAGCCGCCTTGCTATTGAGGTAATTTATGGGTTATTTATCGGACTTAAGAAAAGTCGTTGGTCATCGGCGTCTAGTCATCGCCTTTTCGGTGATGATCGTGATGGACGAAACCAAACGCGTTCTTCTCGAAGAGCGAGCCGATGATGGCTATTGGGATTTCCCCGGTGGTTCGGTTGAACTTGATGAAACCGTTGAAGCCGCCGCGTTACGAGAGCTCCAAGAAGAAACGGGGCTCGTTGGGATCGAATACGATTTGCTCAAAGTCTATTCCGGAGACGTTGCCTTTTATCGCTACGCCAATGGTGATGAGGTTTGCGGGGTTGATACCGTCTACGTCTGTACGAAATATCAAGGGACGCTTAAGGCTCAGGATGATGAGGTTAAACGTTTAAAATGGTTTTCGCTCAATGACGTTCCTGAGAAACTATCACCACGGAATCGTCTCATTGTCGAAGATTTGAAGAAAAAGTATTGCTAAGGCCTGGCGTTACTCTTCATTTTTGGGCGGTTTTCGTTGCAACCCTATGGGGTTGCGCGTATTATAACAGCCGTAACTCTCTTTGCAGTGGATTACTGCAAGGCGAAAGGAGTAAAGGACATGAAAAAAGACATCCATCCGGCGTATCACAAATGCACCGTGACCTGCGTCAGCTGCGGAGCGACCTTCGAGACGGGTTCGACCTTAGACGAAATCAAGGTTGATACTTGCTCGAATTGCCACCCGTTCTACACTGGCAAGCAGCGCTTCGTTCAGTCTGATGGCCGCATTGACAAGTTCAACAAGAAACTTGAAAAAGCCCAAGCCGTCAAAGCCGAAGCCAAGCCCGCTGAAAGCAAATAAGCGAACAAGAAAAACAAGCCGCGAGCAATCGCGGCTTTTTCTGTTGCTTTAATACGAGTATTAAAAAAGAGGGGATAATGCTAAAATCTTTACGCGCATTTTGCACGGAGGCTTCATTTAGCATGAGCAAGAAATTCTACATTACCACGCCGATTTATTATCCGTCTGCTTCGCCCCACCTTGGCCACGCCTACTGCACGACCATGTGCGATATTATCGCTCGGGGCAAACGCCTTCGGGGTTTTGATACCTATTTTTTAACTGGTCTTGATGAACACGGCGAGAAGATCGAAGATAACGCCAAAGCCGCTGGGGTGACCCCACAGCAGTTCGTCGATTCGGTTGCCGTGAAGTTCCTCGATTTATGGAAGATTCTTCACATCTCGAATGATGACTTCATTCGGACGACCCAGCCTCGCCACTATGAGACCGTTCAGAAGATTTTCTCAACGTTTGCCAAGAATGACGACGTCTATCTTTCGTCTTATAAGGGCTGGTATTGCGTTCACGAAGAATCTTATTGGACCGATACGCAAGTGGTGGGCGATAACCACCTTTGCCCCGAATGCGGACGGCCTTGCGAAGAGAAAGCCGAGCCGGCGTATTTCTTCCGTTGCGGAAAATACGTTCAGGATTTGCTGGGATTTTATGATAAAAATCCAAAATTTATCACGCCAGAAGGTCGTAAAGCCGAGATGATTAATAACTTTATTAAGCCGGGTCTTAATGATCTTTGCGTTTCTCGGACCACTTTCGATTGGGGCATTCCCGTCAAAGAAGCGCCGGGTCACGTCGTTTATGTTTGGCTTGACGCTTTGACCAACTACATCACTGCTTTAGGCTATCTCCAACCGGATGATAGCAAGTTCAAGAAATACTGGCAGGATCCGGATTGCGAAATCGTCCATGTCATTGGCGCGGATATCACCCGTTTCCATACGATTTATTGGCCGATGTTCCTTGAAGCGATGGGTTTAAGAGAGCCGTCGAGAGTCTTTGTCCATGGCCTGATGATGATGAAGGATGGCAAGATGTCGAAGTCGAAAGGCAACGTTATCCCGGTTCCGCCACTCGTGGACCGCTTTGGTGTCGATGCGGTTCGTTACTATCTTTGCCGCGAAATCGTCTTTGGTTCCGATGGCCAATTCACGCCGGAGCAATTCGTTGATCGCCTCAATGGTGATTTAGCCAATAACTTAGGTAACCTTCTCAACCGGGTTATTCCGATGATCAGCAAATATTGCGATGGTGTCGTTCCGGCTTTTGAAGGCGATTTAAACGAAAAAGACAAAGCCTTGCATGAGCTAGCCGATAAGACTGTCAGCGCTTATGAAGTCCTTAATGACGATCTTAAAGTCACAGAAGCTTATGGCGCGGTGATGGATTTCGTCAGTGCCGCCAATAAGTATGTTGCCGATAGCGAGCCGTGGAATTTGGCGAAAGATCCAGCCAAGAAGAAGGAACTCGATAGTTGTATGTCTCATTTGGCCAACGCCATCTTCTTAGCCGGTTGTTTGTTAAGCCCGATCCTCGTCACCAAGAGCGAAAAGCTTTATGACCAACTTGGCGTTCCTGCCGCAATGCGGAACTACGAGACAGCCACGAAATTTGGTTCACTATCTGGCGTCAAAGTCCAAAAGCAAGATCCGTTATTCCCGCGTCTTGATGTCGCGAGCGAGGTTCAGTTCATCAAAGATTTGATGGCGGCCCCGAAAGAGAAAGCTGCAGCTTAATGAAAGAACCATTACCCCAAGGGTTAATTCCGACCACTTGCACCGACCTCACCTACGAAGGATTAGGGGTTTGCAAGGATAACGGTCATGTCATTTTCGTCGACGGGATGTTCCCGGGCGATGAAGGCGAAATTGAAGTGAGTTATCGCCGAGCGGGTCAACTCTATGGTGAGTTGAAGAAGCTGACAAAACCTTCACCGGATCGGATTGATCCTTTGTGCAAAGTCTGCCATGCCTGCGGGGGTTGCTCTTTTCAGCAATACCGTTATGAAGCGCAGCTGAAGTTTAAGCAGAAGACCGTTCAAGAACAATTCCGCAAACTCGGCCATAGCGAGGTCCAGCCTTTGCCGACTTTAGGCATGAGCAAGCCTTACTTTTACCGCAACAAAGTTCAGATGCCTTTTTGCTTAGGCGATAAGGGCAATATGTATTGTGGTTTCTACAAAGAAAACAGCCACGTCATCGTGCCAATTCAGAAATGCTTCATTGAAGATGAACGCTGCGAAGCCATCTTGGATGCCCTCAAGATCCTGATGAAAATTTACCAGGTGATTCCTTTTGATGAGGTCTCCGGAAGCGGAACGCTGCGTCACGCCGTGATTAAGACCTCTTATTATTTCAAAGAAATCATGGTCGTTTTGGTTATGACCACGAGCGACTTCCCCCATCGGGAAGAATTCGTCAAAGATCTTTTGGGCAAATGCCCGGAGATCACGACTTTGGTGCTTAACGTGAACAAGAGCACCGGCAGCAAGATCCTTGGCGATGAGATGGAAACCTTGTATGGGCCAGGCTATATCCAAGACGAGCTTTGTGGCTTGCACTTTAGAATCTCGGCGAAATCCTTCTACCAGACCAACCCCGTGATGACGGAAATCCTCTACAAAACTGCAATGGATTTTGCAGAACTCACTCCGAATGACGTTGTTTTCGATGCCTATTCGGGCATCGGTACCATCGGGCTTATTGCAGCCAAGCACGTCTCCAAAGTCATCTCGGTCGAAATTGTTCCTGAAGCGGTGGAGGATGCCAAAAAGAACGCTGCCCAAAACGGCATTACCAACTTCGAAGTTCATGCTGCAGATGCTTCTTCGTATATTTATCAGCTCTTTGCTCAACAACAAAAGGTCGATGTTCTTTTTATGGATCCTCCGAGGAAGGGTTCTGATGAACGCTTCCTTAAGGCAGTTAAGACTCTTCGACCATCTCGTCTTATTTATGTTTCATGCAATCCGTCTACTTTGGCTAGGGATTGCGAATTCCTTTCCGATACCTATAAGATATCGAAGTTGCAGCCTGTCGATTTGTTCCCTCAGACGCCACATGTTGAGACCGTATGCGAATTGTCGTTTAGAAATGCCGATAAACACTAAATAAATAGAAGAATATTAAGAAATTTAGAAACCCCGTTTTGGCCTATTTTTTGCCTTTTTCGGAAAACCCAAAAAGGGATATAGAGTCCGGGAACATATGAAAAGTGCCGATGGAATGGGCATTCTCGACAGGAGGTCGAAAATCGCCAAAAAAGGCGTTTTTTGACTTTTTTGCCTGTAGACACACTATGAAATAGACATATGGGTTTCTTGCGTCCCAAAGAAGCCCGCGTTTGGCGAACCCCCAAGAGATTGCTTTGAATAATATAAGGATTAATAGAGACGGAATAATCAGATTTTTATGCTGCCCATTTTCGAATCCCAATTAAAGCACCTCAAAAATAAAACAAGAAATAGTATTGACAAATAACAAAGGTACACTATAATGGATGGCGTTGGAAGTGAACCAAAAAAATAAAACCAATTAATAATTGCTTTATTTAAAAGGAGGTATTAAGATATGAACGATCTCAAATTCTACGCAGTGACATGCAAATGCGGACATTGCGATAGCAAAAAGCTCTACTGCCCCATCACGTTCGCGGTAATGGCTTCGAACGGAAAGGATGCCGCCGCAAAGGCGAGAATGATCCCCCGGGTCAAACATGATCACAAAGATTGCGTTCTTGACGTAAAGGAAATCACCCTCGATGCGTATGAAGAGATCGAACGTTCGAATGCCGCTAATCCCTTCCTTCGATGCACCTCGATTCAAACGCAGAGGCGTTTCGATCTTAGCGGGACGTTCCTCAAAGACGATTATTATGATTCGCCTGATTACGAAGAAGAGAAGAAACGACCGTCAAATAAAAGCGTTTTTCAAGGAAAACGCCGAATCAAGCATCCTTGGAGGTATGTAAGAATGAACCCATCAATGAACACGGAGGAAACGTTATGAAAAAAACAATCGAGGCGTTAATGACGGAGACCGGCATGACGATTACCAGCGGGCAGAACATTAACCGCATGATGATCCGACCGGGCGATACCGGGAACGGCGAAGTGGTCGGGACAATCGTGGCAAAGACCATAACCAACGGCTACTTAGAAAAGAAGGATTTGGTTTTTAATGAGTATAAAGAGGCGATACCAAGCGAAAAACTCACAAGGGAAGGGGACGTTGTCCTTAAGATCACACAGCCCCTTGCCGCTTGCGTTATTGGCAAAGAAGATGCCGGCTATTTGGTCTCCTCTTTCTGCATGACGATCGGGAACATCGACAAAGACGTTTTGATCCCTGCGTATTTGTGTGCCTATTTAAATAGTGAAGTCGGCTTGGCGCAACTAAGCGCCCAGATGGTGGGATCGACCATTTCCACGATCGGGATCCACGGCTTGAAAAACATCGTGATTCCCGTTCCGTCTCTCGAAGCGCAAAAAGCCATCGCTGAGGCCTATGAGAAACGAGCCGAATGCATTCAGCTGATGTCGAGACTTGCCGAGCTTCAAAAAGAAAAACTTAACGCGATGATTCTGGAGGCTGATGAAAATGGAAAATAATGTGGTTTCAGTTGGGAACAAAGTCTGGAGTTTTGCTAACGCCCTTCGCGGTAACGTTGGCGTTTACGACTTCCCTTACAAAGCCGTTGAACTCTTCTTTCTTAAGGCCGTTGTCGACGATTCGGCCGAATATCAGGGCCTAGACATTGAAGACATGCGTGTTTTGATGCGTTTTCAGCAAGAATATTCATCTTTCAATATCACATCAGAAACCCTCGTCTCCGTGCTTCATTCCATTGGCACAAAAGTAATCGGAGAATCCGAGGTCCTTTCTAAGTCGATCAAGGCATACGACTTTCTTTTGAAGGCCCCAACCCAAAGAGAATTATTACTTCCGCTTCAAAATCTCGATTTTCCAAAAAGCACGGTTGAGAGAAAAGCAATCATCCATGCCGTCCTCGCCAACGCCGCTTTTGGGGGACTACGCAACGGAGCGGACAATTCTTCCCCGGATTCCATCGTTAAGCTGGCCTCGAGCATTCTCCAAGTGACTGACCAAGACGATTACGTTGATCCTTTTGCCGGTTTTTCTACTTCCCTCTTCGATATTTCGCACTTCAAAAGCTACACCGGATACGAAATTAATATTCAAAATTGCCTGATTTCCCAGATGATGCTTTTGATTTGCCGGATCCCGAATGCCAAGATTTTGGCTGCCGATTCCCTCGTTGACTCGAAGGAAAAAACGGCAGATAAGCTTTTCTCACAGCCTCCGTTTGGCCTTCGTCTCTTTGGCCATCAACTGCCCGAAAATTCGGATTTGCCAAAGACAAACGATGTTGATGTTCTTTCCTTCTATCAAGCATATTCTTTATTAAAGGACAGAGGCGTCGCCGTTCTTGTTGGGATGAGCAAAATCCTCTTTTCTACCGCCAACGTATACCTCGAATTACGCAAGAAATTTACCGCCGAAGGCTTAAAAGCGATAGTTTGTCTCCCTGGTGGTTTATCTCCTTCGGCATCCGTCCCTCTCAATTTGTTTGTTCTTGAAAAGGGATATCGTGGTCCCATCCGGATGATTGATGCGCAAAAGATCGCACTCACAAACAGCGATAGCAAATTCGTAAAATCAATTACAGACGAAGGTCTAAACAAGATTATTGAATCTTATCAGTCATCGAAACCGATTGATGGCTTCTGTCTTGACTTAAAAAGAGAAGATATTGCGGAAAGAGAGGCTGTAACCTGGAACCCGGCTCGTTACTTTGAGATCGTCGTCCAGACTAAACACAGGCCTGTTAGCGAAATAGACAAGGACATCGAAACAACGATGGCTGAGATTATGAAGAACGCGAAGTAAAGGAGAAAATAGAATGGCAAATATTGATGAAAAAGTTTTATGGGGAGCGGCCGAGAAACTGAGAGATAAATGCGATCCTGCCGACTATAAAAACGTCGTATTGGGACTTGTTTTCTTAAAATATGTCAGCGACAGGTATATGGCCAAATATAACGAATTGGCCAAAGCCGGCGACGGCAGCGAAAACGATGAGGATTATTACATCGCCGATCACGTTTTCTTGGTACCGAAGGTGGCGCTATGGGATTATGTCGCCTCTTTTTCCAAAAACGAGGAGCTTGGTCAGAAGATTGATGAGGCTTTCATCGCCTTGGAAAAGCAAAACAACCAACTTAAAGGCATTTTGCCGAAAACCTATTCAAAGAGCGAATTAGACAAAAAAGCGCTCGGTGAGTTGGTCGATTTCTTCACGACCAACTTGCACATGGAAGATGCCGATGGGGATTTCTTCGGTCAAGTTTACGAATACTACATCGGGGCCTTCGCGACTTTTATTCCAACAAAGGGCGGCGAATTCTTCACCCCGAAATCAATTGTCGAGTTGATGGTCGAGATCCTTCAACCGCACAAAGGAAGAGTCTTCGATCCTTGCTGTGGGTCCGGCGGCATGTTCGTCCAGTGCGAAAAATTCGTCAAAGAACACCAAGGGAGCGTCGACGATTTGTCGATTTTTGGCCAAGAAGCGAACCCTGGAACTTGGAAGATGGCCAAGATGAACCTGGCCATCCGCGGTATCGAAGGCAACCTCGGGGAGCGGAATGGAGATTCTTTCACCGACGATCTTCACAAGGACTTGCGTGCTGATTATATTTTGGCCAATCCTCCGTATAACCTGAAAGAGTATTGGAAGGCAGAACTTGAAGGGGATCCGCGGTGGGTTTTCGGGAGTCCAGATCCGAAGAACGCCAATTACGCCTGGCTTGAATTAATGTATTCAAAGCTTGCCCCAAAAGGCAAAGCGGCCATTCTGATGCCTAATGGTGCGACGACGAGTAGTGGGATTGATCTTGTTGTTAGAACCAGAATGATTGAAGAAGGGAAGGTCGACGCGATTCTTGATCTGCCTGACAGGCTCTTTGCCAACACCGGCATCAGTGTCCAGTGCTGGATTCTTGACCGCGGGAAGACCGACACCGATGTTCTTTTCGTAAGCGCATCAAACATGGGACGCATGATTTCGAGAAAAATGCGTGTTTTGGATCCAACCGATATCGAAAAGATTTCGAAGGCCTACCATTCTTACAAAAATCAGGAAGGTTACCAAGATCAACTTGGCTTCTGCAAAAAAGCCACGCTCCAGGAAATCAAAGAAAAGGACTATTCTTTGAATCCCGGGAGATACGTTGGCGTAGATGACTCCAATAAAATGACTCCGGACCAAATTCAGTCTGAACTCCGGAAAACATCGGAAGAGCTGTTCAAACTTATGGAGGAGGACAAAGAATTAGAAGAAAAAGTTAAAAAGATTCTTGTCGATGAGATGAAGTAGTGTCAACTATGTGATGCTGTGTATCTAAATCGTCTATGAAATAATCTAATTCATTGAGCGTCTTCGTTGTGAGAGAAGGCACCGCGGCTCCTTCGG